>PDWI01003964.1_pt1 | contig 21609 bp, 24 predicted proteins | sample 1430891 | NCBI WGS metagenome assembly PDWI01 (sample SAMN01162508, study PRJNA174530) | Oral metagenome, whole genome shotgun sequencing project. | biome: Marine environment; feature: Marine mammal; material: Swab sample of the gingival sulcus; isolation source: swab sample of gingival sulcus... | reverse complement strand
CATAGAATCAATTAAAAAACAAGTCCAGCAATGGATTGAAGAACAAATGAACTATATCAAAGTGTTATTTGTTAATCTTAGGTGGGAAAGTTGAGTTAGAATTTTTATGGAAGCTCTACGGGCGAGACAACCATGAGGGCATGAATCCCAACAGCGCAACGCTGGCTATGCGTAGTCGCACATTTAATAAAGTGTCTAACTTACCCATTGTGCTGATTGAGTCAGACAAAGAAGACGTAAAAGCCGCAAAAGTTCGTCAGTTTGACTTTGACGAGTTAAAAACGGCTTACAACGGTCGTCCCTTCCGCGGTCGCGGTATGAAAAGTAGCGGTAACGAGACTTACGAACCACCATTTCGCGGCGCCATTGTTATCTCACAAAACAACCCCGTCGATGCCAGCGAAGCCATTTTACAGCGTATTTGTCATTTATTTTTTACTCGCAATGGGCAAAACCCCGAATCCAAAGCCAGCGCAGAGTACCTTGAGCGCCTTAGCGTCGACGAGCTCAGTTATTTTTTGGTTAACATATTAATAAATGAAGGGAAAATATTAGAAAAATTTAAGGAAAGTTATACCAAATACGACAAGTATTTAAATGACCAGCCCGAAATTAAAGTCTCACGCATTGCCAAAAATCACGCACAACTCCTAGCAATGCTTAACGCTGTCAAAGGCTTGCTGGGACTAACCGCCGAGCAAGCCAAAGCGGTACAAGACTACATTATAGAGATGGCCAAAACGCGACAAACCGCGATTAACCGCGACAACCCGCTAGTCGAAGAATTTTTTGAATCAATGGAATATCTAAAAGATAAGGCTGGCAGTGACCCTAGCATGATGCTAGACCACTGCGCGAAAGACGAAATGATGGCTATCAACATGAAAGAGTACGAGGTGCGCTGTAACTATTTCGGCATCCGTATACCGCCGATGACCGAGCTAAAAAGCGCACTGAAGGGCAGCAAAAGCCGCCCATTTTTGGGAATCAAAGCCGTGCATAGCTGTCTTAATCATAAGACAAAAAAATGCTGGTGCTTTGATATGTCTAAGAGTTAATGGAGAAAATGATGAATCAAGAACTATTTGAGTATTTTAGAAATGAGCACGATTTAATTTTGCTAGAAAATGAATTGCAAACTATTGTTGATATTGTGCTTCGCGAACACAAAGAAACGATAGATGTTGACAATAAGGAATAAGACAACATTATGAAAGAGTTATCACTTTTTACAGGCATGGGAGGCGGCATTTACGGCTCGCTCATTTTAGGGTGGGAAACCGTCGCTTACGTCGAAAAAGACGAGTATTGTAAAAAGGTTATCAAACAAAGAATCGCTGACGGGTGGTTCGACAAAGGAGAAATTTATGGCGACATCAAAGAATTCAACCAAAAACATGCTATCGAGTACGCAGGGAAAATCGACATCCTCACAGGCGGATTTCCATGTCAGCCGTTCAGCGTGGCTGGCAAGCGCAAGGGCACAAGTGATGACCGCTACTTGTTCGATGAAATTATCAAGACGATTACGATTATACAACCGCGACAAATACTATTTGAAAACGTCCCCGGTTTGCTCAGCGACCCAGCCATTATTGAAATTTACCAATCGCTCAATAAGCTCGGATATATCGTCAGTGCCCCACTTTTGCTTGGAAGTGATGATTGCGGAAACATCCACAGACGCAAGCGAGTGTGGATTTTTGCCCACGCCGAAGGCGAGCGACCAAGAGGGTGGGAGAGCCAAAAATGTAACGATGAATGGGTTAAGCGCCAGTCGAGTAAATCGCAAAGGGGTGCGGTTTGGAGTGAAGCTGCGAGATGTACCGTTCGAGAATTTCACACTACCCACGCCACGGAGCAACTCGGCAATGGCGCAGAATGTCAATCTCAAAAGCATACGCAACAACAAAAATCCGAATTTGGAGACGGTAATAAGTCATTTGATATTGCCAACGCCACAGGCGGCCGATGCGGGAGTGGGAAATGTTCTCGGTGTGAACGACAAAGTATACAAAACAATGAAGGGCAAGTGGCGGAAGGTCAACAAAAACGGGACAAACGGCAGTCTTGGACTCCCGCGAACACTGGTTTTCAGCCTGCCCACGGTTTCAGCAAACGAGCAAAAAGGGGCATCGAAAAAGAGATATCGAGGGAGCGTAGACTACCGCGGAACCAAAGCATCAGAGGGCTTGAGGACTTGCAAAGAAGACCCGATGTACCTCCACCCTTATTTTGCGGAGTGGATGATGAACTATCCAATTGGCGCAAGCAGCTTAAAGCCATTGGCAACGGACAAGACCCTATAGTTATGGCTACGGCGTATTGCATACTAACTAACAATATTTAAAGAGAAATAACATGGCAGATATTATAGATAAAGCACAAGAAGCAGAGCAATTGCGAATACGCACAGCGATTGAGATAGCTAAAAAAAACGAGCCTATTCAGCTAAAAAAGGGCGATGTAATTATTGCACAGAAGATTGCGAAGGCTCTTTTTGTGACGAAGATTGTAAGTCTGATTACAATTATGAGCAGACAATAAAGGCTAGACAACGAGGGGAATACAAATGAAACAAAAAATATCAAAGCATATATACAACTACAACAATGGACAAAATAGCTCTATATACAATCGAGATTGTTTGGATGCGATGAAATCTTTTAAGGACAATGAGTTTGATTTGGCAATTGTTGATCCTCCGTATTTTTCTGGTCCAGAAAAACGTGGTTTTTATGGACAAGAGGTCAGTCCTATTGGGGTTAAACGAATATACAAAAAAACGGAAACTTGGGAAATGCCAACAATTGAATATTTTGACGAGCTATTCAGAGTTAGCAAAAATCAAATTATTTGGGGTATTAATTACTTTGGTGATTATCAATTTGGCTCGGGGCGGATTGTGTGGAATAAGCTTAATGGGAAATCATCATTCAGTGATTGTGAAATAGCGTACTGCAGTTTGCACGATAGTGTGAGAATGTTTAGCTATATGTGGAATGGGATGTTGCAAGGGACGGCAATCAATAAAAACCAAGCAATTGGAAACAAATTATTGAATGAAGAAAGAATTCATCCAACTCAAAAACCAGTAAAGTTGTATGAATGGCTCTTGCAAAAATACACCAATAAAGACGATACCATTCTCGACACACATTTGGGCAGTGGTAGCAGTCGTATCGCTTGCGCCAAGCGGCAGCTTGAGTTTGTTGGTTTTGAGCTGAATGGCGATTACTTCATCGACAGCATTAGAAGATTTGAGCGAGAAATAAGACAAAAAGAGATGTTTTTATGAAAAAATTAAAAAAAAATAAAAGTACGACTGCACAAGCAAATCACTACATTCTTTTAAGCATCGAAGAAGTCAAAGAAATGCTGGGCTATAAGGACAATTCATCTATTTACAAATTAATGAAAAAACAGGGGTTTCCCAAACAAATAAAAATAAGCCCCAAAAAAGTCGTTTGGCGAAAATCTGAAATTATGGAATGGATTGATTCCAGAGAAACTGGTGTGGTTTAACAAGCATAAATAGCCAGTGGCTTTAACGAGTCGCTGGCTTTTTTTTGTGTAAAAATATTTGACAGAATATTACTACATGCAGTAATATCAAAAAAAACATTAGAACAACAAATGACTAATTCAAACACTGAACACTCTAAAAAATTACGCGCAGCTTCAGCCGTTCGTACTCGTCAGCAAGCATTAGCTGAAGGTGGCATAAACATAAGCGTTCTTGTTCGAGCTGAAGACGGCGCAGAAACGTTTAAAAAACTTGCACAAGAGCATGGTAGTCGCGGAGCGGCTCTGCGGTTTTTAATAAAATTTTATGAGGAAAATCATGAGTGAAGAAATGGCTAAAAGCCGAGGTGTTTATTTCTCTCTTCAGCGACAATATTCGCCCAATCTTCCAAAATTGGGCGGCGTTTTGCTATATGCTTTGAGCGATCGTAAGCACTATTTGTCTTACTATCGACTTTGTGAGACAAGCAGCGGTTGAGTGTCTTGTCGTCATATTTGGGTCGCTCACCGTCCATGATGTCGCTCAACGCTGTTCGAGCTAAACTTCTAAAACCGTGGGCAGTAGTATCAATGCCTAATCTATTCATTGCTTTGCAAACAGTTTCGCGGCTCATATGTCCATCTTCGCTATCGCCTTCAAAAATATACCTACCATGCAGATTCATTTCTTGCATTCTTGCGAGCAAATCAAAGACCAAAGGCGCAAGCGGGACAATATGTTCGCGCCGTTTTTTCATTTTATCAGCTGGTATAATCCACAGTTTTTCATTTTCGTCAATTTCCGACCATTCAGCTCTAACAGCTTGGCCTGGCCTTGCCCATGTCAGCAGCTGCCAATAAATTAAACAATAAGTGTTTGCGTGAATTTTTCCCATTTTAAATGCGCGCTCGACACCGCCAATGAGCAGCGGTAAATGCTCGGGTAATAAGGCACGGAAGTGCTCACCTTCGTGTTTCTTAAAAGCAGCTGGAGTTACGCTAACAGCAGGATTGACATCAATCAATCCGCGGGCAACGGCAAAATCAAGCGGTTTTTTTATGCCCGTTTTTGTGCGGCGTAGGTATTCCAGCGCACCGCGTGCCTCCATACCTTTGAGCGAGTTAACAATATCAACAGGGCGGATATCCGCGACATCTAAATGGCCAAGCGTTGGCATAACGTTATTTTCAACGGCATTTTTAACTTGATCTGCATAGTCATCCGTAACACTTGATTTCCATCGGTCATACCACTGATCAAATATTTTTTTAAACGTATTTTCTGATTTTCCGCTCATCGATTGACCTTTGGCTACGCGTGTGCGGACTTCTTCGCGCCAGGCACGCGCCTCCGCCAATGTCATTGACAAAAAAGGCTTGCGCAAATCCTTGCGTTTTTTATCTTTTTGGATGCTCAAAACCCAGTTTTTGTTGCCCGTTGGATAAACCCAAAGCGACAGGCCACCACCGTCTGACAACTTATAAAGTTTATTTTGGGGTTTAGCGTTTTTAACCTCTACGGCGCTGAGCGGTTTAACTATTTTGGGCATGATGCGGTAATTTTATCGCTGATAAATCGCTGTTAAAAAAATTACTGCATAAAATACCACGTCTGCGATAGCCATGCAAGGCAACGCACGGACATCAACGGCAACGCATAGCAAATTAAAAAGGGATGTTTTTAAAGCACTTAGGGTGTCTATGGACAACCATAAACACCCTAAGCAATTGATATGTGGCGGAGACTGAGGGATTCGAACCCTCGATACGCTATTAACGTATACACCCTTAGCAGGGGTGCGCCTTCAGCCACTCGGCCAAGTCTCCATTTTGATTTTAGGTACCTTCGAGTCTTGCCAGATCTCGTCATACCGAATGGGCAGTGATAATAACATGGTGGCGAGAAATTACAAAATAAATTTTTCATTTTATTTCCCCTCTCTAATGCAATCGCATAATTTTTACTAGGGCATATAAGACATGTTCATTATTTCATGCTGGTAATCAAATAAATACATTTATAAAGCAACATATTAAAAAATAAGCATTCCTTGTAATGCTTAGGGTTGCTAATAAAAGTAGAATAATGCAATTGGTAAAGTGTGCTACAATAGCGCGCATTGTTCTTAAATTATTCACAATTAGAGGTCGTTATGGCATTTTTAACAGGGAAAAAAGTTTTAATCGTTGGTCTGGCATCGAATCTATCCATCGCGTGGGGCGTGGCCAAAGCCATGAAACGCGAGGGGGCGGAGTTGGCTTTCACCTACCAAAACGAAAAACTCAAAGGACGTGTCGAAAAAATGGCAACCGAATTAGGCTGTGACACACAGTTAATTTTTCCTTGTGAGGTTACCTCTGACGAAGAAATTAACAATGTCTTTAGTGAGCTCAGCAAGCACTGGGATGGGTTGGACGGTTTAGTGCACTCCGTGGCTTTTGCTCCTAGAGAAGCGTTGGAAGGCAATTTTTTAGAGGGTATTACCCGTGAAAATTTTGCTTTGGCCAATGACATTAGCGCTTATTCACTCGTGGCCTTGTCCAAGGCGGGACGCAATATGCTCGCTAAAAATAATGGTGCTATTGTCACCATGACTTATTTAGGCTCAGTGCGCGTTATCCCCAATTACAATTTAATGGGGGTTGCCAAAGCATCGTTAGAAGCCAATGTGCGCTATTTGGCTAGCGCTTTAGGGCAAGACGGCGTGCGCGTTAATGCTATTTCCGCGGGGCCCATTCGCACGCTGGCGGCATCGGGTATTTCAGGTTTTCGTAAGATGTTGGAGCAATTTGAAAAGGCGGCTCCGCTAGGCAAATGCGTCAGCATCGATGAAGTTGGCAACAGCGCGGCATTTTTGATTTCAGACCTAGCGTCTGGTATTACCGCGGAAGTGCTCTACGTTGACGCAGGATTTAATACCGTTGCCATGACTGGTATGGAATAAGACCAGTGGGGTACTTACCAGTAACAAAGAAATAATAGCAATGAAAGAAAAAAATATAAAAACAGTAATTATTTTAGGGTTTGCTGCTGGGCTTTCTTGGGGTCTTAGTGGTTGTGCCGATGCCCGTAATGTGTCTAAACTAGAAGAGATTGAGTCACTTGCACTGTGCAAACAAGATGCACAGGGGGAAATGATTGCCAGTAAAGTCCGCGCAGAGTACGGCTTTAAACGCTTCGCTGAAAATGCCTATCGCCCTGTGTTGGATCATCAACTCTTTGGGCACGCGTTGCGTGTTGTCGAGTTTACCGACAATACCAACAAATTGTATGTTGCGGGCACGCCCTCCGAATTGGCTTACAATTTTAAACGTCTATTACCTCGTTTAAGTTGTGAGCAAGACTCTTGTCAAGCGCCGTTAAAAAATGGGCAAAGCCTGTTGATTTACAAAGCCCCCGTTAAAAAAATCAAAAATACCACTGTGGTTGAGTGTACCCGTCCTGAAGGGGAAGATTGATGTACCTTTAAATGACTAGGTGGGGGATAGTCCAAGTATTGGTAAAAACCCAGTGTACTTTGGGGGTTTTATTGAATCTCTTCAATGCTTAGCTTATACTCTTGTGACTAAAATAACTAGGGTACAAGCCATGAGCATTGCTATTTCTACTTTGCGTTTGGGGACGATGTCTAATTTCGTTCACTTTGTGACGGATAAGGCAACCCAAGCGACTTTTTTAGTTGACCCATCGTGGGATGCGCAAGCGATTATCGCACACATCGAAAGCAATCAATTGATTCCCAAAGGTATCTTGCTGACACACTCGCACGGCGACCACATTTCGGCCTTGCTCGCTATGCTGAAAAAGTATTGCTTGCCGACCTATATCACGCGCCCAGAATTTCGCTTGGGGCGTGCGCGTATCAAAAAACCCCACTATATCGAAGACGGAGACTGCTTGACCTTGGGGGAGAGTAGTATTCGCGTGATTGAAACACCGGGGCATACGGTGGGTGGCGCGAGTTTTTTAGCCGACAATGCCTTGATTTGTGGTGATACGCTGTTTATTGATGGTTGCGGGCGTTGCGACTTTTACGAAAGTGATGTCGAGCAAATGTGGAATAGTCTACAGCGCTTAAAAACCTTGCCTGATGATACCATTATTTACTGCGGCCACGACTACGGACAAAGGGCAACCGACACGCTGGGACATCAGAAGCAGACCAATCCTTATTTGTTAATTGATGACCCAGACTTTTTTGCCGACTTTCGCCTGCATCTACAAAGCGAATACCGCAGTATCCCCTTTGCGCCCAGCTCGCGTGAGGAAATGCAGGCGATTCGTCAGCGGCACCAAAAAACATAAGCACTTCCTAAGGGCGTCTCTATAAATGTGCAGTTCGAGTAAAAGACAAGGAATAGCACCGCAGACAATTTGTGACATAACATTAGGTTAGGCGCAAGTTGCGAGGAGCGCATGACGCAGTATTTTGCCGAAATGTGCATTTATAGAGATGCCCTTAATCTGGTGCATTCTCTAACACCAACGAAGCCACTTGCCAACCATCAGTGCATTTGGGCGCATGGCTAGAGGTGAAAACTTGTAGCTCGCCCGCGGGAGAGATGGCGTACAGCGGCACAAACTGTTGCTGCTGCTTTTCCGCGCGGTAATCTTCAAAACCAAAATCGCTGGTGAGGCGGGTGGTTTTAATACTCGCGCCTTTACTAAGCATGCCGTTAAGCTTGGCAAAGGTCATATCTTCGGCAAATAGCCACGGGGTTTGCCAGTTTTCGTGCGTTTTTTCTTTACTACTCATGGCGCTGGCTTCTTTATTTTTTAGGCGATAGATATTTTTCGTGCCAAATTCGTGACGATATTTAAGGGCGGCGAGGATATTGCCTTCACTGCGTACCGACATGGCGAACAGGCTACCAATACCTATCAACGGCAAGTGGCGGTCAGCATGCTCTGAAACTACGTTGCCGTAATAGGTGCTGAGTCCCGCCATACGCGCCTTTTTGATTTCTTCAAAATGGCTATTGGCAATCAAGACCGAAAAGCCATTTTTCTTTAGCGATTTGCCAATGGCCAAAGCGACTTGGCTACCGCCGACAATCAGCACGCCGTTGGGGTGCGGCTCGCTAACGCCTAGCTTGTTGGCCAAGGGTTTAGCGCCTAGGCTCTGAATTAACACCGTGCCGATAATCAAGGTGAAAACTAGCGGCACCAGCAAATCCGTCCCAGGTAAGTCCAACGACTGCAAGCGAATCACGAACAGCGACGACACCGCCGCGGCAACAATACCGCGGGGCGCAATCCAACTGAGCATCAGCTTTTCTTCACGCTTTAACGACGTGCCGCGCGTTGATAGCCAAACGCTTAACGGACGCGCTACTCCAATCATAATCAATAACAAAAGGATGCCGCTGTAGCCCATTTTGACAAAGCCCGACAAGTCAATCCGCGCTGCTAAGATAATAAACAGCACAGAAATGAGAATCACCGACAGCGATTCTTTAAAATGCAGAATCTCTTCTTTGGGAAAGCGTGGCCAGTTGGCGAGAACAATACCCATGACCGTTACCGTGACCAAGCCCGATTCGTGCTTGATGGCATTGGACAGAGAAAACACCAACAACACTAAGGTGAGTGTAAACACGTTTTTCAAGTATTCAGGAATCCAGTAGCGCTTGACCAACAACACTAAAAACAGCGCGGCGACAACGCCAATCAACAAGCCAATCCCCAAAGTTTGGGCAAATACCACGAACGGGGCGTGTCGCGTGTCGGCAACGATATAAGCGTAGACTAACACGACCATCAGCGCACCAATAGAGTCGATAAGAATGCCTTCCCAGCGCAAAATATTGCTAATGGTGGCGTTGGGGCGCACGCTGCGTAGCATGGGCACAATGACAGTTGGGCCTGTGACGCAAACTAGGGTGCCAAACAACAGGGCAATATGCCAATCCATCTCAAAGAGTGCGTAGGCCGACAGGCTGGCGATGGCAATGGTGACCAGCACACCGCGGGTGATAAGGTGCGTGACGATTTTGCCGTGTTTGCGAATTTCGTGGAATTCCAGCGTCATTGCCCCTTCAAACAGAATGACGGCAACGCCCAAAGACACGATGGGGAATAGCCAGTCACCCAACAATTCATCGGGTTGAATCAGCCCGAATATTGGGCCGCCCAAAATGCCTGCCAGCAATAAAAATAAAATGGAGGGCTGTTTTAAAAACCACGCCAGCCACTGGGCGCCAATGCCCAGTGCTAAAATCAGTGAAAGTGTGAGTGCTAAATCCATAAATAAGTGGTGATCATATTGGTTTTGCAATAATTGTCATTACGCTCAGTTGACAGTATTGTCTTTGCCCAAAACAGCGTTCCACAAGCTTTATTGACTCAACTGCTGTCTAATTTTTTCTCGCTCTTTTTGCTTGGCCAGTTGTCTAATTTTTGCCTGTTGTTCAGGGGACAATTTCGCAAACATTTCTTTGGTTAGCTTTCTCTTTGGCTTTGATGGCGCAGGCGCTTTTTTGGGGGGGAGGCGTTTAGGTTGTGGTTGCTCAGTAGGCCGTTTTGCTTTCTGTTGTTCTGTTTCCTGTTGTTTTGCCGTTTGTTGAGTTGCCTGAAAGTCAACCTTCATCTTTTCTAGAGTTTCTATGGCCTGCATAATGCCATCGACAGGCATGCTGATGCGAAAGACGTTTTCTAGACTGGCTTGATGAGTTTTTGTGTTAACTTCTTTAACAGCCAAAAACTCTAAACGGGCAATACCGTTGGTTACCATGATATTGCCTAGGCGATCTGCAAATAAATTTTCCATTTTTAGTGATTCGATAAGGTGTTAAAAAGTGATATAACGGTGAATTTAACGTCAAAAGAGGCACTCCTGTACTCAATTGACAGGTCGACTTTTGATATTCACTTCCCTACATTGTTGCACACTATATCATCAATTTATCCCGTTTTCTTGTCTTTTTGGGTGCTAAGTCAGACTTGCGCGTTTTGTGCGGGTTTTACCGCGGTCAAGCGCAGAAATTGGCGAGCGCACAAAATCGCTGTAGTGCTTAAGCCAAAGACCAGCCCCCACCACAAACCGACCGCGCCCAACCCTAAGGGAAACGTCAAAACCACTGCCAAGGGCACGCCAATCAGCCAATAGCCAAGGGCGGCGTAGCGCATGGGGGCGTGGGTTTCTTCGAGTCCGCGCAGTGCGCCCGAGCCGCAGACTTGCACGCCGTCAAACACTTGGAAAAGGCCAGCCAGTGCCAACAAGCGGGTGGCGATGACGATGACATTGTTATCATCGGTGTACCATTGAGCGATATGCCCGCCGAAAATGGCGATGCCCAGTGCCGATAGCAACATGATGCCTGCACCTAAGCTCATGCCCGAGATGCCAATCATACGGGCTTTGCCGAGGTTGTTTTCCCCCATGGCCATGCCGATGCGCGTGGTCAGCGCCATGCTAACGCCCAGCGGTACGGCAAAAATATTAGAAATGTAGTTAAAGGCAATTTGGTTGGCTGCCGCGGCATCCACTCCCAATCGCCCCGACAATAAAATGACCGCGGTAAACATGCCTGACTCCATCAACAAGGCCAGCGCACTGGGGATGCCGAGGTGCAACAGGCGCATGATGGGGCGCAGTTGCGGCGGGGTGAGGTGGGTTAAAAATCGCAATGGCCGCATGCGCTTATTTTTTAAGACAAACCAACAACCCGCACACAATAAATAGATTTCGGCTAATAGCGTTGCCAAGGCAATGCCCGAAGCCCCCATTTTAGGCAATCCCCACAAGCCGTTAATCAGCACGTAATTGCCAATGATGTTAATGGGAAGCGAGGTGGCGGTTAATAGCATCATGGCCTTGGGGTTGCCCATGCCTTCGGTGGTAAAGCGGATGGGAAAGAACAGCGCCACAAACGGCATGGCAAAGCAAATAATGCGCAAATAGGCGGTGGCGGGTGGGATGATGGCTTCGTCAACGTCAATCCACTGCATTACCGCGGGAATCCACCACAGTAGCGCGAAGCCGATAATGCCCAGCAACAGTGCCAGCCACAGTGACTGTTGAAATAATTCGTGGATTTGTGCTTTGTCGCCGCGGGAATGCGCCCGCGCTACCGCGGCAGTTAGCGGTAGCAATACGCCAATCATGCCGAGCATAACAAGATGCCACAAAATCGTGCCTTGGGCAACGGCTGCCAGCGTCAATTCACTGTCGGCACCCGCCATCAAGCTGTCGATGGTAATCACCGACATTTGCAGGAGTTGATTGGCAATAAAAGGTAGCGCCAGCCACAGGGTTTGGCGCGATTCAGTAAAAAAGTTTTGCTTCATAACTTACCTAATTTATTAAATTTATCAATAATCCCAAAATAGCCAAGCACGCGAAAAGCGCTGGGCACGTAAATCTTCGTCGCGGATAAACAACTGAGCGATACCGTCATCGCCCCACAGGATGTCGTTGTCGCCGTCTCTATCGGTATCAATTTGTAACAGCAAGCGATAGTCGCTATTTTCGCGCGGATCGCCGCGCATAAAACTGGGATAGCCCAGCAATTTGTGCCCCTGTCCCGCCACGTAGTCGCTGATGGCATCGAAAAATAGGCTTTCCTCTTTTTCGTTGAGGGAAATGTCCTCCAAGACTTCAAAGGGGTTGGCGTCTAAAGCTTGGGCGCATTCAATGGTGTCTATGCCCGCGTAGTCGGGCTTTTCCTCAAAGGTCAGGGCATGGGCGCCAAAAATGGGAAAAAGGTCGCTGTCGGTTACCGCGGGACACAGGGACTCGTCAGCGATATTGGCCTGAGCATCGGGCTGCGGCCAAAAGTGGCAGACTAGCTGGCTGGCACCACCGACTTCATCCAAATTGGCACCGTAGTAATCGTCGCGGCGCGGGAGGAAGTATTGCAACAGTCCCGCCTTAGGTAAATCGGGGTGCGCGGGCACTTCGGCAAAATTAATTTGCACCAGCAAAGCCAATGGCTCGCCCGCGCGGTCAACGGGAAAACTCACATCAGCTTGCCAATACGGCAGACCGCCCAAACGACTGGCAAGGCTATCCACTTCATCGCAATACGTGGCTTGCATGGCGATAGCTGTTTGCTGGGTTTTTTGGAAAACTTTTTGAAATTCAATGGGTATAAACATGTTTTTTCCTGTGTTTGAAGTGCGCCTGAGTAAGCGCTTAGTATAGCGCAAGCGCGCCTGTTTGCCTTGCCTTAATGGGCAAAACATTGCGCGATGCGCTTTTATTGTGCTATCTTCGCGTTAACAGAACGGTTTTGAGTATAATTTGAGTATGACATGAATATACTGATAAAACAGGGGTGGTTGCTTGAGCAAGCAAGCATCACCCATTGCCTTAGCGACAATTATAACGCCCGTCCCGCGGGCGCGGATGGCGAGATTCGTCTCTTAGTGATTCACCATATCTCCCTACCGCCGCATTGTTTCGGTGGCAACGATATCGAGGCTTTTTTTAGCAATAGCCTAGACTGTAAAAAACATCCTTTTTATCAGCAAATAGCCACTAGTAAAGTTTCCGCGCACGTGCTAATTAAGCGCAACGGCGCCGTTGTGCAGTTTGTGAATTTCAATGACCGCGCCTGGCACGCGGGGCAGTCGCACTACCAAGGGCGAGACAATTGCAACGATTTTTCCATTGGCATTGAGTTGGAGGGCGATGAAAAAACACCCTATCGCTACGCGCAATATCACGTGTTGGGGCGACTTACGCAGGCTTTGCGCCGCGCTTATCCAGCCATTGGCGAGCACATCACAGGGCATGAAAACATCGCCCCCGCGCGCAAAACCGACCCCGGCCCTTATTTTGATTGGGCGCGCTATCGGCGGGTGCTTGCAGGCGGTTTTTAGGTTTATGCTGGTAAAGCCAATTGCTGGTGGGTGATTTTGTGAACGCTTGGCGTGATGCCTTGATTTTTATAAGCTTGGTATTTCATGCGCGCATTGGCGAGGATTTCGGCGTGTTGATTGGCAACCAACATAATTTTGTCAAATGCCAGTGGCGTGCCGTCGTAGCTTAAATCAATCACCACCTTGGGCACAAAGTGAATGCCTTGAATAGCAGTGGGGTGAGTGCTGATAAGCACAGGTGGAATGGGCGCGCGAATTCCCGCGGCTCCAATAATTTCATGCGGGATAAAGCGCGCGGGTTCGGCCGTCCACAACAATTTATCCAAGGTCTGCGCCTGCGCGTCATCCGCGGTAAGAATCAGTGTTGGCAAGTGCTTATCAACTGCCTTTTCCACTAAGCGAAAGACGAAAAAATGACGGTTGTCACTATGGCTGTCGGGCAGAATATAGAAATTGACAGCGGGTGTTGTTTTATCGCTCATAAGGCCATCTTGACACAATCACTGGCAGTTAAATCGAGGTAGATGGCATCCAGTTGCAGTTGACTGCGCGCCATAATGTGTACCGTAATCGCCAGATAGTTGCCTTTGCTACTGGTTTTGTTTTGCCACGACAAGATATCCTGCTCATCAACGTGATTGGCGATAATGTCTTTGACCGCGGCGGTAAAGACCTCGTCGTCGAGGCCAAAAATTTTAATGGGGAATTTTTCGGGGAAGTTCAGCAAAGTTTGCCGGTCTTTTTCAAAGTCGTTCATACGCTTTTTCTCTTCTCTTTTGAGTGGTGATGTCTCAAACAGCAGGGCGTGCAAATCCGCGGGACAGAGGGCAATGGCATCCGCGCCCCAAGTGTTTACTGCAGGCGCCTCAGGACTGATGTAGCCGTAAGCACAGGCAATGGTTGCCATATTGGCCGCCTTGCCGGCCTCAATATCCGTAGCGGCATCACCGAGGTAAACGCAGTTATCGGCTTTTACCCCCATTCTGTCACAAGCCAACAGAATTGGACTAGGGTCAGGTTTGGCGATGGGCAAAGTATCTCCGCAGACAATCGCCGCTGTCCGTTGGTCTAAGCCCAAGTGTGCCACAATGGAAAGGGTGGCTTTGGTCGGTTTGTTGGTGACGATTGCCCACGGCGTTTGGCTAGTTTCAATGCTTGACAATAACGCGGCGATGTCGGCAAAGAGCTCAGTGCAACGCGTGTTGTATGTTTGGTAGAGGTCGAGAAATTCTTGTCGCAAGACTTGCATGTCCTTGGGGAGTTCGTGCTTGAATCCTATTTTTAGCAATTGCGCCGAACCCTGAGAAATGCTGTTACGCACGGCTGACAGCTCAACGGGCGGACACTGATAGCGCGCCAACAGCGCGTTCAGCGTGGCGAGCAAGTCAGGCGCTGAGTCAATCAGCGTGCCGTCTAAGTCGAATAAAATGCCCTCGTACTTCATGGTGTTGCTGGCGTTGCCCTTAGAACGAGGAAAAACTGCTACTAGCAGGACGGCGACCGCGCGGTGGCATCAGTACCGACAAGACATAACCGACTAAAATGCCACCGAAAATCAATAAGGCCGTCATCATGGCCTGACGCGTATCTAGGCGCGCTCTCAGCGTTTGGTTTTCGTTTTTCAATTTTTGTAGCTCTTGTTCGTTGTCCACCGATTTTTTCTGTAGCATTTTGTTTTGTCGCTCAATTTCTACGGCATTTTCATTGACTTTAACCAAGGTTAAATAACGCGTTGTGGCTGTGGAGGCCTTTTGACGGGCTTTGTCCAGCGCCTTGGCCAACTCTTCCATTTTATTGCTTTGCTCGGCTAATTTTTCTTGCAACAATTTGTTGTCTGCGGAGAGCTTTTGGGCATTGCCCGCGCTATCTTTGGCCTGTGAGGTAGCAGTGGTGATGGTTTTTTCCAACTCGGATTGACTGTTTTGCAGTTTGTCCACTTTGGCTTTTTCTGTTTTTAACTGCTCTTCTAATTTTTGTACCGTGGCTTTTGCGGTCTCCAATGAGCGCTTCATCGGCGCCAGCTGCTCGTGCACACTGGTATTTTGCAACACGTAATAATAGGACAGCCAACCGACTTTGCCTTTGCTGGTTTTTATTTTGACGTAGTCATCGTGCTTTTTTAGCATCTGTACGCGCTGTCCCGCGGGCAACATGGCGACGATATCGGCGTTGAGCTCAGGTCTGTCGCGCAAGGGCGCTTCGATTTCATCGCTGACCCAAACATCGCCCGCTTGTACTTGCGTCATTAAACCAGCGGCAAACAGTAATCCCAAGGTGGATTTTTTCAGTAGTTGTGTATTCATGTGCGTCATCTTTTATGCTGTGGGTTCTAGGGAAATGCCATTGTGGCGCAGTAGGGCATAGATATTGGGTTCACGTCCGCGGAAAGCGACAAAGTTTTCCATGGCCGTGCGCGAAGCGCCGCGCGCCAAAATCTCTTTTTTAAAGGCGGTGCCAACCACCTTATTATACACACCTTCCTCTTCAAAGCGCGCAAAAGCATCGGATGACAGCACCTCTGCCCACTTGTAACTGTAGTAGCCCGCGGCATAGCCACCGGCAAAAATGTGCGAAAACGCCATGGGAAAACGGTTATAGGCTGGCGCAGGCGTGACCGCGACTTCATCGCGCACCGCGCGCAAGGTTTCCATCACATCGGTTTCGGCATCGCCGATATGCACTTTCATATCAAACAGCGAGAATTCCAACTGGCGCACCATCATCATCGCCGACTGGAAGTTTTTGGCGCGTATCAGCTTGTCGTACAGCGCGTCGGGAAGCTTTTCTTTGCTGTCGCGGTGTTCACTCATGTTGATAAGCACTTCGCGCTCGAAACAGAAATTCTCCATAAACTGACTGGGTAGCTCGACGGCATCCCACTCGACACCGTTAATGCCCGACAGCGGCGCGCAGTTGACTTGCGTCAGCATGTGGTGCAAACCGTGCCCGAATTCGTGGAATAGCGTGGTCACTTCGTCGTGCGACAAATAGGCGGGATTGCCGTCTGTGGGCGGGATAAAATTACACACCAAATAGGCGACAGGCAATTGGGTTTTGATGCGATTGTTAATGCGGTCAATCGCACCGTTCATCCACGCGCCGCCATTTTTACCCTGACGAGCATATAAATCCATGTAAAAATAGGCGATGGTTTTGTCTTTATTCTTAACGGCATAGGCGACGACATCTTCGTGCCACGTGCTGAGCTTTGCAGTCTGCTTAAAGGTCACGCCAAACAGCTTACCAACGATGTCAAACAGTCCCGTCAAGACCTTGGAGACGGGGAAGTAATCGCGCAACTGCTCTTGGGATATGGCGTATTTGTCCTGCTTGAGTTTTTCCGAAGCGTAGGCAACATCCCACGGTTCTAGCGTCTGCATGCCTAGCGTGTCTGTGGCATAGGTTTGTAGCGCTTGGTACTCGCGCAGTGCTTGCGGACGCGATTTTTCCACCAAATCATTGAGGAAGGCGAGCACTTGCGCGGGCGATTTGGCCATTTTGTTGGCCAGCGACAACTCGGCGTAATTATCAAAGTTGAGCAGTTTGGCGATATCTTCACGCACAGACAAAATGCCTTTAATCACAGGGGTGTTGTCAAATTCTCCCGCGTTAGGCCCTAGCTCCGAAGCGCGGGTAGCAAAGGCATGATACAGCTTTTCGCGCAATGCGCGGTTGTCGGCGTAAGTCAATGCAGGTAAATAAGATGGCATGTCCAAAGTCAGCCAAAAGCCCTCTACACCGTTTTGCTCGGCTAATTGGCGGTATAACGCCTTGGCGGAATCGGGAATGCCTGCCAGTTCAGCCTCGTCAGTGATGTGTAGATGAAAGGCTTGCGTCGCGTCTAAGACATTGTTGGAGAAAGTGGTATAGAGTTCGCTAGCCGCTTGCACCAAGCGTTGATATTCGGCTTTGTGAACATCAGCGAGATTCACCCCTGACAATTCAAAGTCACGGATGGCATCGGTGACTAATTTTTGGTATTCAGGGGCATAGCGACTGAATGCTGCGTCATCGCGCAATCCACAATAGAAACGATATAATCCAGAGTGCTGAGACATTTCCGCGCTAAACTGAGAAATAATCGGCTGGCAATCGGCGTAGGCTTTGCGCCATTCCGCCGTGTTGGTGACACTGTGCAGGTGAGCGATAGGCGACCACGCCTTGCTTATCCAGTCGTTAATGCCTTCTATTTTTTCGTAAGTTTCTGTATTTGTATCACCCTGTTCGGTTTGCAGGCGAATGGCTTCTTTGGCCTCTTGGCACAAGCGCTGGACGGCAGGCAAAGCGTGCTCTGGGCGAATGCGATGGTAGTCAGGAAATTGTGCGACGGTTTCTAATGGGTTAGTTGACATGCTGGTATTTGTTATGGGTTGTAAATGAGTGCATATAGTAACGCGGTTGCCACTCTCAAGCAATGCTGGCGAGAATTTCTGCAACAACCTGCATCGGGTCAGGTGCTTGGGTAATCGGGCGGCCGATGACGAGGTAATTGCTACCCGCGGCCAACGCCCGCCGTGGCGTCATAATGCGGTGCTGGTCATGACTGTCGTCTTGGCTTAGGCGAATGCCCGGTGTGACCAACAAAAAGTCCTCACCCAAATACGGGCGCAACAAAGATGCCTCTAGCGCGGAACACACCACGCCGTCCAAGCCACTGTCTTTGGCTAGGGTGGCAAGGTGTTTTACTTGCGCCTCCAGCGAGCGCGTTACGCCTAGCGCGGCCAGCGTCGCGGCATCCATGCTGGTTAGCACCGTGACCGCGGTAATCAGAGGGCGCTGAGTACCCTTTTCTAAACAATCCATTACGTGACGCATCATGGGTGCGCCCCCGCTGGCGTGGACATTGGTCATCCACACACCTAATTCCGTCGCGGCTTGACAAGCTTTAGCGACCGTATTGGGAATATCGTGGAATTTGAGGTCGAGAAAAATATCAAAGCCCAAGGCCTGCAACTGTTCGACAACAGCAGGCCCCGCGCTAACAAATAACTCTTTGCCCACTTTCAAGCGCACTTGCTGCGGGTTAAGTTGGCGGGCAAAATCGACAGCGACCGTAGCACGGTTGGTGTCTAAGGCGACAATAATCGGAGAAATAGACATATTTTTAGGAGCTGTGTTATTTAGCGTAGTGAGTGAGAAAACCTCGTCGGCATTTTGCAGGCGGTGTATTTCTGTTCTTTGCTTGCATGACAAGCGCTTGAATCATTTTATTACAAGGCACAACCCATATCAACATGAAGGGCGAATCAATGGCGATTTTAATTTTTTAACTATTTGTTTTTTAAAAATTAAAATTCTTTAAATCATGTCGGATAGTTATTTTTTCTTGTTGTTTAATCTCAGCAGGGGGCTATTAAGATGTAATATTTTTTATATTAAATAAAATAAATTTTTGAAAAATTAATAATTACCGATTTTTCATTCATAACGATATTCCCGTATGCTATACTGAGCCCCCTGTGGACAAGGAGGAAAATTCCAGATATATCTTTCGATATATTCCTCCAAGTCATTATGTTATTGATATACAGCACTTCCAAAAAACGGTCTGTTTTTACTTTTTGATTATATTAAAATTAAAAATCATTTTTACCTAAAAAATACATTTTGCCGACAATAAAGATTTGGATTGTTGGTGGGCGGTGCTATTTTTGGATTCAATCTGATTGATGAGTAGCAATAGCTATCAACTTAGCAATTAGACAAAAAAGTTTAGTAAAAAATTATTAAAATTATAAATTATTTATTAACATATGAGGACAATTTAATGGAATCAATGAGCATTAAGAGAAAATCTTTGCAGGACATGAGTAAAGGGGATGTCTTCGGAGACTACAAAGAAACCACGCTTAATTATTACGACAACACATCAAGAAAAATTTACTATACCGACATAGAAACACCGTTTCCCAGTGAGAAAAAAATTATTTCTGTCACCGATGTAGATGGTTATATTACCCAAGTCAATGAAATGTTTGTGCATATGTCAGGTTTTTCAAGAAAGGAGCTGATTGGTATGCCACATAGCATTCTTCGCCACCCTGACATGCCAAGCGCTGCGTTTAAAGGGTTGTGGGATGCACTTGCTAAAGAAGGTCACTGGCATGGTTATGTGAAAAATTTACGCAAAGATGGCGGATTCTATTGGGTGTCGGCATCAGTATTTACATTGCACCGCCGCGGTAAAGTGGTCGGTTACACGTCATCGCGAGGTCCCGCGCCACACGAACAAGTCGTTGCTTGTAGTAAACTTTACAAAGAGTTGCTGAATAAAGAAAAGGCAATACGACCTAAAAAGAAAGCAGAGTCCGTCTAGGGCTTTTATGATAAGCTGCTCTCCAATTGAGCCAAAGCTTGATTGGAGAGCAGGCGTTGCTGAATTTCATCACGTCAATGTCGACATCACCGTCCAAGAAAAAATATCGCTTTTCCAAAAACAACCGTTATCGTCATGCTTCACCATATAGGCGAGCAAAACGCGAACTCAAGAGTCTGAAAAATTACCGCGGTAGCGTGTTGAGAGAGTTGCATCATGGGCGACTGGGCTAAACCTACTGGCGTTGTGCTTCATCCCATTGTTTCAACAACGCCAATTTTTCGGCAATTTTGATTTCCAAACCGCGGGGATTGGGGTGATAGTACTCGCGTTCACCCATTGCATCGGGGAAATAGCACTCGCCCGCGGCGTAGGCGTTGGGCTCATCGTGCGCGTAGCGGTAGCCCTTGCCTTTGTTGAGACTTTTCATTAGCGCGGTTGGGGCATTGACCAAGTGATTAGGCACGGGATGGCTAGGGTTGTCGCGCACGTCTTGCATGGCCGCTTTGTACGCCATATAGCTAGCGTTACTTTTAGGCGCACACGCCAAATAGCTGACCACTTGCGCCAAATTGATATGCCCTTCTGACCCGCCATGGCCAGCGGTAGCGCCCGCGGGTCGGCGTTGCCAATGTCTTCGCTGGCAATCACCGTCAGACGCCGCGCCAAGTAGTGAATATCACAGCCACCATCAACCATACGCGCAAACCAGTACAGCGCGGCATGTGGATTGCTACCGCGGATAGACTTGTGCAGCGCGGAAATCAAGTCGTAGAAATCGTCACCGCGGTTATCAAAACGACGCAAGTTGTGCGCCACCGCCTGCTTGAGGGCATCGGCAAAGGACTCGCCATTGACCGTTTGCACGCTAGCCGTGGTTTCAATCAAATTGAGCAACTGGCGACCATCACCATCTGCCAGTCGCGCCAGTGTGCCGGCACTGTCATCATCAATCGCCAGCCCCAAGGTTTGACTGGCTTTGCTAATCAGCACTTTTAAGGCTTGTTCGTCCAAAGCCTTAAACACGTAAGTACGCGCCCGCGACAACAGAGCGTTATTAAGAGAAAAACTGGGGTTTTCTGTGGTCGCGCCGATAAAGGTAATCGTGCCGTCTTCAATATACGGCAAAAAAGCGTCTTGTTGAGCTTTGTTAAAACGGTGTACTTCATCCAAGAACAGTAAGGTTTTTTGCCCGAACAGGTCGGCGCGCTTTTTAGCTGCTTCAATTTGTACGCGGACTTCTTTGACGCCGATTGCCACCGCCGATAATTTGACCAGCTTATAATTGCCGCTGACTGCCAATAACGAAGCCAGCGTCGTCTTCCCACAGCCCGGCGGCCCCCATAAAATCATTGAGTGCAAATCACCGCGGGCAATACTTTGGCGCAACGCGGACTGTGCGCCTAAAATATGCGCTTGTCCAACAAAATCGTCCAGTGTTTGCGGGCGTAGGCGTTCGGCCAGCGGTCTAAAATCCGCGCGGTTGGCGAATAAATCGCCTGATTCAGGGTGCATTTGAGTCTTTCCTTTGTATGAGAACCGTAAATGATAGGGTTTTTTAAAAATGCTGCAAGATAAAAGCGATAATCGGTGCATAGACAAGGGTTGACTTGTTTAGACTGTCGTTATGCTTTCCATCAGGCACAGGGATAAATGTTTTGTCTTTGCTAGGGTAGGCTTGATATAAGGCTTGTCCACTTGCAAAGGGGATAGTTTTATCTTGTTCGCCGTGGAATTGAATCACGGGGATATTGATAGTTTTGGCAACAGTAACGGGCGAAATGTCTCGTACGTCAATATCGGCGCGCAGTTTAATAAGAAAGCCAAAGTAAGCGATTAACGGGCGATGAAATATTTTGGGCATGCCGCTGAGTCTGTCTTTCAGGATAGTATCTGCACGGTCAAAACTGGATTGAATCACAAGTGATTGAAAATGATTTGGATATTTGGCTAATGTGTAGTT
>PDWI01003620.1_pt1 | contig 21611 bp, 17 predicted proteins | sample 1430891 | NCBI WGS metagenome assembly PDWI01 (sample SAMN01162508, study PRJNA174530) | Oral metagenome, whole genome shotgun sequencing project. | biome: Marine environment; feature: Marine mammal; material: Swab sample of the gingival sulcus; isolation source: swab sample of gingival sulcus... | reverse complement strand
GCACCTTGAAAACTCACACTCAAGCTATTTGCCCTTGCGATCGCCTCATCGATATTTTTATACGAATAGACACAAACTACAGGTCCAAACACCTCTTTTTTGCTCACAATCGCTTCATCGCTAGTATTATAAATCACGGTTGGCTCATAAAGTGAGGCTGAAATTCTTTTGCCTCCGCAAAGTATCTCGCCACCTTGCTTTTTTGCTTCATCTACCCAACTCTCAACTCTATCAACCTCTTTATGACTTATCAAAGGTCCCACTTCAGTATCAGGGTCTAGCTGATTTCCGACTTTAAGTTTTTTTGCCATATCTGAAAGTTTTAACGCCACCTCTTTTGCGATTTTTTCATGAACATAAACTCTTTGTACTGAAACGCAAACCTGCCCTGCATGATAAAATCCACCTTTTAAAAGAGCTGGTAAAAGTTCGTCAAAATCCGCGTCTTGTTCTACTATCACAGGTGCTACTCCGCCGTGTTCTAGTGCTACTCTTGTGCCTTGACTTGCTTTTTCATTTAAGCTCCAGCCTACATCATTTGAGCCTATAAAAGTTAAAAATGATGTTTTTTCGCTTTTTACTAAAAATTCTGCATCCTCACGACTACACATGATGGCTTTTGCATAACCTTTTGGAAGTCCTGCTTCTTCTAAAATCTCGACTAGCTTAAAAGCACTCAAAGGCGTTAAACTAGCTGGTTTTATAATCACAGGGCACCCAACTGCGATAGCAGGGATTACTTGATGGACTGCTAGATTAAAAGGGTGATTAAAAGCTGAAATCGCCACGACTACGCCGATTGGTTCTTTAAAGGTGTAAGCCATGCGATTTGCTGAACTTTGAGTGTGACCCATGGCGATCTGCTTGCCTTCCAAAGCTCCTAAGTAAGATACGGCAAATTCTATACCATTTATGGCTCTTTCAACCTCAACCTTACTATCCATATAAGGCTTTCCGCCCTCACTAGCACATAATTTTATTAGCTCCTCTTTTCTCTCTTCAATTATTTTCGCTGTTTTGTTTAAGATTTCAACGATTTTATATTTTGGTAATCTTTGTTTAAAATCACAAAAAATATCATAAGCCTCATCAATTGCTTTGACGACTTCCTCATGAGAATTAAAAGGCACCTCTCCTACTTTTGAATTATCAAATGGTGAAAATACTTCAACTTTTTTCATTTTCTCTCCTTATATCATGCAAGATTTATTTGCTAATAGCTCATTTAAAATAGCGTGATTTAGCGAATAATCTACAGCTAAATCGATTAGATGAACACCTTTTTTATTTATGCATTCATTTAAAATTTTCTCAAACTCTTCACAACTTTTTGGTCTATACCCCTTAGCACCATAACTTTGGGCATATTTTACAAAATCAGGATTATTATAGTCTAGCCCAAAATTTTCAAATCCCATGCCTTCTTGTTTCCATTTTATCATGCCAAATGCATTGTCATTTAAAATAATTACAACCAAATCAAGCCCTAATCTAACAGCTGTTTCCATCTCTTGAGAATTCATCATGAACCCTCCGTCTCCACATACTGTTACCACTCTTTTATCTGGGTTTACCATTTTAGCAGCAATCGCTGAAGGAAGTCCTGCTCCCATAGTAGCAAGTGCATTATCTAAAAGTAAGGTATTTGGCTTATAGCATTTATAATTTCTAGCAAACCAAATCTTATAAACGCCATTATCAAGTGTTAAAATATCATCTTCTTTTAAGGTATTTCTAAGCTCTCTTACCACTCTTTGAGGTAAAATCGGAAATCTTGTGTCATCAAAATATTTTACTAAGTGAGTTTTAATCTCTTTTGCCATCCGCTTAAAATAGTCAAAATCCCAATGCTCTTGTGGATTTATAGAGTTTGTAAGTATTTGCATACTAAGTGCTATATCTCCAACGACATCGAGTTGCGGAAAGTAAATATCATCAACTTCTGAAGGAAAAAAGTTGATATGAATTACCTTTTTAGCACCCTCTTTGTTCTCCATAAAAAATGGTGGTTTTTCTGTAGCATTATAGCCAACATTTATGATCAAGTCCGCCCTATCGATAGCACAATGAACAAAATCTTTATCCGAAAGTGCCGCTGTTCTTAAGCAGAGTTTATGCTCTTCACTAACAACACCTTTACCCATTTGAGTTGTAAAAAATGGTATTCCAGTCTCCGTTACAAATTCGGTTAAAATATCACTAATATCTTTGCTATTTGCCCCAGCCCCTATCAAAAGTAATGGTCTTTTAGAACTCTCTATCATTCTAGCAGCCTCACCTAATACATCTTTTCTAGCTCGTGGATAAGAGATTTTTCTAACTGGATAGATATTTAACTCAACATCTTCAGCTGCTATATCTTCAGGAAGCTCGATATGCACAGCACCTGGTCTTTGAAGTGTGGCTATTTTAAATGCCTCTCTTACCATGGATGGAATATTATTTCCATTTGCAACTTGCTTTGCATATTTTGTAACTGGCTTCATCATATTTACTACATCAATAATCTGAAATCTACCTTGTTTTGATTTTTTAATAGGCTTTTGACCTGTGATCATAAGCATGGGCATACCACCAAGTTGTGCATAAGCAGCTGCTGTTAAAAAATTAGCAGCCCCTGGTCCTAAAGTCGCTAAACAAACGCCTACTTTTCCTGTAAGTCTTCCGTAAGTTGCTGCCATAAAACCAGCACCTTGTTCATGACGAGTCAAAATAAGTTTGATATTAGACTTTCTTAAACTCTCAAGCAAGTCTAAATTTTCCTCTCCGGGTATGCCAAAGATATACTCGACCCCCTCATTTTCTAAAGCTCTTACAAATAAATCTGATGCTTTCATCTTCTCTCCATTTCAATAATTTATAATTAAATTATATTAAAAAATATTTTGTTTAAGATGAAAAATTATAAAATATATACTTTTTTTTACACTTCATGACTGATTTTACACATTTTTTTATATTCTACATTCCACAAACCTCATTGACACTGATTTTAAAATATCTACTCTGTTTTTTAGTATTTCGCTTTTAAGCTAAAATGTTGTATAATCTCGGTTTTATTATGCAAGAGAGGATAAGACAATGTTTATTGAAACGCGAGGAAACGACAAGCAAAAGCCAAGTATGATTAGTTTTTCTCAAGCAATACTAAATCCTGCTGCTAGTTTTGGGGGCTTATATGTACCTGAAATGTTTCCAATATTTGATGAGCAATGGTTTCAAAAAGCTAAAGATTTAAACTATAAAGAGCTTTGTTTGGATATTTTAGAAAAATTTGATTTGGATATAACTTGTACTACACTCAAAGAAGCTATCAGTCTTTATGATACTTTTGATAATAAACACGATCCGATACCTCTAACTAAACTAGATGATGTTACCTATATAAATGAGCTATATCACGGACCTAGTAGAGCTTTCAAAGATATAGCACTTCAGCCTTTTGGGTCTATTTTTTCCAATCTTGCACAAGATGAAAAATATCTTATTTTAACAGCTACAAGCGGTGATACTGGTCCTGCTACTTTACAAAGTTTTCAAAATAAAGACAATATCAAAGTATTTTGTCTTTATCCTGATGGCGGCACAAGTGATGTACAAAGACTTCAAATGCTAACTTCAAATGCTAAAAATCTAAAAGTAGTTGGTATTAAAGGTGATTTTGATGACGCACAAAGGACACTAAAAGAGTTACTAAACTCACAAGAGTTTAATGAATATCTAAAACAGAAAAATTATAAACTAAGTGTTGCAAATTCAGTTAATTTTGGCAGAATAATTTTTCAAATTATTTATCACTTTAGCGGATATTTAAAGTTATTAAAATCAAAAATCATAAACGATCAAGAAGAGATTTACCTTAGTATTCCTAGTGGAAATTTTGGCAATGCCTTAGGTGCATATTATGCTAAAAAAATGGGACTTCCTATCAAAAAAATCGTCATTGCCTCAAATATAAATAATATCTTAACCGAACTTATAAACACTGGAATTTACGATATTAAAGATAGAAAACTTTTAAAAACAAACTCTCCTGCTATGGATATTTTAGTCTCATCAAATGTAGAAAGAGTGCTTTTTGATAAGTTTGGTGCAATTCGTTGCAAAGAATTAATGCAAAACCTTGAAAAGTATAAAAAATACACTTTAAATCAAAAAGAATTAACATCATTGCAAGAGGATTTTTTAGCTTGTTATTGTGATGATAAATTTACCAAAAAAACTATACGCAAATACGCTAACAAATCGATGATACTAGACCCTCATACTGCTACTTGTTTAAAAGCAAAAGAGATTTTACCAAATGATTGCATCAATATCATCTGTTCAACTGCTGAATGGACTAAATTTGCTCCTTGCATGTTAAATGCTTTAAATGATGACGATGAGATATATGATGACAAAAAAGCTTTAAAAGAGTTTAGCGATAAAACAGACACAAAAATTTGCAAACAAATACAAGAAATTTTTAGCAAAGATATCACTCATGACGATATTGCAAACAAAGAGCAAATACAAGATTTGATTAAAGAATTTTTAGGAGACTAGTTTGATTATCATACCAGCAAGACTAAAATCAAGTAGATTTGAAAATAAAGTACTAGAGCCGATAAATGGAGTTCCTATGGTTATCAAAACTGCTTTAAATGCTCAGCAAGTAGATGAAGTAGTTGTAGCTACAGATAGTGAAGAGGTTGTAAAGGCATGCAATACTTATGATATAAAATCCGTACTAACCTTAGGTACTCATGAAAGTGGAACAGATAGGATAAATGAAGCAAGGCAAATATTAAAACTTAGCGATAACGAGCTAATTATCAATATCCAAGCAGACGAACCTTTTTTGGAAAAACAAGTCATACAAGCGGTTAAAGATAGGCTCTTAGAGGATAAAGAGGCTTTTTTAGTAAGTGCTTATAAAAATATTGATAAAAATATCGCTGATGATATAAACTTAGTTAAGGTAATTGTCGATGTTAATGGTTATGCTATATATTTTTCACGAAGCAAAATTCCGTTTGATAGAGAAATTTGCGATGAATATTTTGGGCATTTAGGCATTTATGGGTTTAAGGCTAAAAATTTAAAACAATTTTGCACATTTAAACCAGCTAAAATTGAGCAAATTGAAAAACTTGAGCAGTTACGAGCCATATATAATGGCAAAAAAATTGCTATGGTTAAAGTGCAAAGTAGAAGTTTTGGCATAGATACAAAACAAGATTTACAAAAAGCTTTACAAACATTTTGCTAGTTTTAAATAAATTTTTAGTATAATAATCATTTTAAAGGTAAATTTATGACATTTTCAAGTTTTATAAGCAAAAAAGACGATACTATTTTATACACCGATACTTTGCAAGAGACTTTGAAAAAAATGATACATAATAACCTAGAATATATCATTTTATTACAAAATAAAAAACCCTGTGGTATCATCACAAAAAGCGAATTGCTTGATATTTTGCTTAAAAAAATACATAATAGTATCAATATCTATCAAATTGCAAATAAAAATTTTATACAAATTTCATCTGATTTTAGCTTTAAAAATATTTTACATATTTATTTAAATTTCAACATCGATCTAATCATAGTCGTAGATAAAAACAACGAGTATATAGGCACAATTAAAAAAAGATTTTTACTCACTCACCCGAAAATTACAAAAAAATTACAACATAAAAAGATTCAACAATTAAAACTAAAAAAAGCAAATACTATACAGTTGCCACACTCATTTAATAAATTGGTTTCAAAATTTTATTTTAAACAAAAATCAGTATTTATAGCAGATAAACACCCAAAATATCTCATCACAGACAATAATATTCATCTGCACTTAAACACAATTAACGATAATAAATTATCAAAAGTAATTATCAAACAAAAACGCATTTTAAATCCTCTTGATACGATTAATGAAGCTATAAAACTCATGATAAGTCAAGATTGTGATTATTTGACCATAAAAGACGAAAATCATCTATACACACTAAGTGTTGAGAATATTTTTGATTTTTACACTGATTTAAACTATGATCATTACATAGGAAATTTACGGATTAACGATAGGCTTTTACACTGCGTAGATGGGGGTGTTATCGAAGCTATCAAGATAAATGACACCTATTTTGTATCATGGGTAAATAAATGGGCAAATACCCAATTTAAAATACAGCGAAATTCTAAATTGGATAATTTTTTACCAAAAGATATAATGGAGCAAATCCATACCTCCATCGCTAATAAGCAAAAAATAAAAACTCAATCTTTAAATATACTTGATAGACCCATGAAAGCGTGCATACACTACTATCATCATAAAAAAAATATCATTATAAAGCTTATTATTACAAAAACAAAAAAGAAGCAAAACAATAAAACTGCAAATTTTAAAAAACTCTATCATGACATTTTTAATCAAAATATTTTGGGCATAGTATATACAAATAGTGATGGTACTATCTTAAATATAAATGAGTATATTGAAGACTTTTTTGGCTATAAAAAAGAAGAAATCATAGGGCAAAACTATAGCAAATTTGTCCACCCATCAGACAGAAAAGAGAGTTTTAAGATAAATAAATTCATGACTGACAATAAAATCAAAACCAATACTTCTATTAAAAGATATTTAAAAAAAGATGGGCAAATTGTTTGGTCGTATTTCTTCACAGACTCAAAATTTAAACCAAATGGAGAGCTTGATTATTATATAACATATCTACAAGACTTTACAAATATTTACAAAACTCAAGACAAACTTCAATATCAAAAAAATTTACTTAACGACATTTTAGACACGGTTGAGGATTTTATTTTTTATAAAGATGCAAATTTAAAATATCAAAAATGTAACCAATCCTTGCTAAGCTTTTTAGGATTAAAGCTAGAAGATATAAAAAACAAGACAGATTATGAACTATTTCCTAAATCAAAAGCCGATGAATTTATCATGCATGATAAAATTGTCATGAAGTCAAAAAAGAGATTTTCTATCACTCAACCATTAACACTAAATGGCAAAGAGATCATCACTCAAACCATTTTAAAATCTCATTTAGGAAAAAATGGAGAATTTTTAGGTATCACTGGTGTCATTAAAAACTTAAGCAAAAAAATAACACAACAAAAAAGACAACAATTAATACAAAATGTATTTGAATATGCCGATGAGGGTATAATTGTAATCGATAATAAATTTAAGATAAATAATGTAAATGATGCATTTACTCGTATCAGCGGATATGATAAAGATGATGTTATATCAAAACAAGCATCTATTTTATTGGCAAATATTTACGATAGTTCATTCTTTAAAAATATCTATAAAACTCTAAAACAAGATGGGTATTGGAAAGGTGAGCTTTGGAGCAAGAAAAAAACAGGGCAACTTTATACCGTATTAATGACAATCTCTGCCGTTAGAGACGAAAATGATAAAATAACCAGTTTTATAGTGATTTTTACAGACATTACTCAAATGAAACAAAAAGAAGAACAGCTAGACTTCTTAGCCCATCATGATCGTCTAACAAATCTGCAAAATAGAACTTTGATGGAGATAAACTTAAAAAAGACGATAATATCTGCACAAAAACACAACCATAAAGTAGCAGTTTTATACTTTGACCTTGATCATTTTAAAGAGATAAACGATACTTGTGGACACTCTTTAGGCGATAAGCTACTAAAAGATGTCTCTAAACGACTTAAAAGAACTTTAAAACATGCACAAATCTCTCGAGTTGGCGGAGATGAATTTGTTATAATTGCCAATCAAATTAAAAGCAAAAATGAAGCTAAAACGATAGTGCGAGAAGTATTTGCACTTTTTCAAGTGCCTTTTATATTAAAATCCCAAATCTTTAACATCACAGCAACTATGGGTATTAGTATCTATCCAAATGACGGATTGGATGCTGAAACTTTACTTAAAAATGCCGATATAGCGATGTATAAAGCAAAAAAAATAAAACGAAATAGCTATCTTTTTTATACACAAAAAATCAGCCATGAATTAAATACAAAAGTTCAAGCATTAAACGACATAAAAAGAGCCATCAAACAGCAAGAATTTGTAGCTTACTATCAACCGCAAATCGAACTAAAAACGGGAAAATTAACAGGAGTCGAAGCTTTGGCTAGGTGGCAACACCCACAAAAAGGGCTTTTATATCCTGATAGCTTCATAGACATAGCAGAACAAAGTCAAGATATTGTACATATTGGAAAACAGATTTTATACGCAGTTTGCAAGGATATTAAAAAATGGCTAGATAGCGGCATAAATTTAGATGGATTTAGAGTAGCTGTAAATATATCAGCCGTACAAATCACTCATGATAATGTTTTTAAACTCATAGTTGATGCCACAAATCACTTTAATATCGATCCAAAATATCTAGAGATAGAACTCACTGAAACTTCTATCATGCACAATCCAGACCTTGCAGTCAAACTTTTTAACAAAATAAGAAGCTTAGGGGTAACCATCAGTATAGACGACTTTGGCACAGGGTATTCTTCGTTACTTTATCTAAAAAAGATACCAGCAAATATCATAAAAATTGACCGCTCTTTCATAAAAGATATCCCAAAAGATAGAGATGATGTAGCCATCACAAAAGCCATCTTAGCTCTTGGAAAAAGTCTAAATATGGAGATCATAGCCGAAGGAGTGGAAGATGAAATACAAAAAAATCTTTTACTAGAGCAAAACTGCACAAAAGCTCAAGGTTATTATTATGAAAAACCTATCGATAGAACAAACCTTGAAAATACCTATCTTCTAAAAAGATAAAAACTTAAAAATAGTATCTAGCCCCTAAAAAGGGACTAGATATATACTTAAATCAAGTTCTAAACTCACTTAGCTTATCATTTAAAGCATCTGTCATTTTGTTTAAGTGTTCAGCCGCACTTGCTATCTCTTCTACGCTTCTTGCATTCTCATTTGAGATTTCATTTATACTATTTATCTCTTGTGAAACTTCATGAATATTTTGCCCTGTACTGATGTAGTTTTCAACCGTTGCATCAGAAGTTAGAAGTGCTTCTTGCATCTGTTCGCTTGTCTGTGTAATCTTATCTTTTACCTCTAGTGCCAAATTTGCCAACTCTTCGATCTGTTTTGAGTTGTGCGACATAGTTCCACTACTATCATTTATGGCTTGGACTATCACATTTATAGTAGCATTTATTTCAACTAAACTTTTTTGAGTTCGTTCAGCTAATTGTCTTACTTCATCAGCCACGACAGCAAAACCTCTTCCATGCTCCCCTGCTCTTGCAGCTTCAATCGCAGCATTTAAAGCCAATAAATTTGTCTGATCAGCTATGTCATTTATGACACTTAGCACATCTTTTACTTGTTCGGCATCAGAGCTTAACTGTGATATCTTATCTGCTAGCTCTGTTTCTGAAGCTGAATTTTCTTGGATTTTATTTGCCAAATTTATGATAAACTCGCTCACATTTTTTAGAGTATCATTTGCACTTGAAAGATTTACTTTAGCATCTTTAGCATCTTTGGTTGATTGTTCTAAATTTTGATTTATATGTTCAGATTTTGTAACCGCAGAAAGAACGATAGAGGTTGATTGCTCCACTCTTTGACCCGTTTGAAGTGAAGTCGATGAGAGTTCATTTGCAATTGATGAGTTTTCATTTGACAAGTTTTTAGCATCACTTATAAGCACTCTTACCTTTTCTATAAAATCATTAATAGCACTACTAGCCTCGCTAACTTCATCATTTCCTATCACTTCAAGTTTTTTGGTCAAATCACCATTGCCACTAGATAACTCTTGTGCTTTTATGATGAGATCTCTTAAAGGCTTGATGATTTTAAATTTCGTATAGACTATACAAATGATCAAAGATAACACCAACAACGCCACGCCAATCGCTATAAAACTACTAAGACTAGACCTCGTTTGCTCTTGTATCTCTTCTTTGATCTCGTTTATATCTTTATCGATATTGTCGATATAAACACCCGTACCTATCATCAAATTTAAAGGTTCAAACAACACAGCATAAGCCAATTTTGGAGTTATTTTTTTATCTTTTCCTTTTGGCCACTCATAGATCACAGAGCCACCGCCACTATTTGCGGCTTTGAGCATGTCTTGTACGATCATGACGCCGTTTTTATCCTTTAAACCTATAAGACTTTTGCCCTCTAAATGAGGAGCTGTAGCTATAAATTTTGCGATACCTTGTTGATTGTATGCAAAAATATATCCGCTATCGTCATTGAAAAACCTCAAATCTCTCATGTAAGCAAACATTTGCTTTTCTATTTGCTCATGACTTAAACCATCTCTTTTGCCACTATTGTAAATTTGACCTAGAAATGATTTGACTATTCTTAGCTCATTGCTAAGCTCATTAGTTCGTTTTTTTACCAATTTTTTCTCATATGTTGAAGTAAAATACGAAGAAATCTCTTTAGTAAAATACGAATGAGCAAAGCCCAAAGAAAAAGACAACACAATAAGTGAGATCGTTAGCATCACCACTATTCTTCCAGAAATTTTCATAAAATCTCCTTTATATTATGATAAGATGACGTAATTATAACAAAAAAAAAAAAAAAACGATTCTTAAAGTCTCACAATGCCCTAAAAAACTATATTTAAGAGTGATAATACTCCTAAAATAGTAACTAAATCTTACATAAAATAAGTCCATATTAAGCTAAGTTTAAATATAAGTATTGTATTATTTTAATATACCATATTGGGGTATGGTACATAAGGATATATTATGAGTAAAACTCTAACAAACAACATTTGTGAAATAGAAAAAACAAAGGTCAAAAACAGGCTTAGTAAAATAGCGGGACAAGTCAATGCTTTAAAAAAAAGATTTGACGAAGATGCGGAACAAATCGAAAAAGACCCCTATGAAATAGTAAGACAATTAGCCACTATAAAAGGCTCAATCAATGGCATGATTACAGCTTATGTGGAGCATTATGCAAAAGTGCATTTGATGGAGAGGATAAAATGTTCAAGCTATCAAGATGCCGAAAAAGGCATAGATGAATTGCTTGAGATTATTAGAGTTTATGGGAAATAAAGATGAAATGTAATGTAGGACTTTGCGAACACGAACCATTTTTAGATGATGGCTACCCTCATGAACACAAACACGACCATGACCATAAGCACGAGCATTCTCACGACCACGAACATGACCATTCTCACTCACACTGCATTCATGAACACAGAACAGGAGATAAAAAAGTTTTAAAAATCTCACTTAGCATTACAATTTTTACCATGATATTGGAGTTTGTATATGGATTTTTATCAAACTCACTAGCATTAATCTCAGATGCAATTCATATGCTAACCCACTCTTTTGCACTTTTCATCTCCTTATTTGCCATTGTCTTAGCAAACAAAAAAGCACCACTACAACATACTTTTGGATACTATAGAGTCGAAGTTTTAGCCGCTTTCATAAACGGACTAACCATAGTTTTAAGTATTTTTTGGATACTTTATGAAGCAGTTGAGAGATTTTTAAATCCTAGTTTGATAGATCTCAAAAGTGCATTTATAGTTGCTTTCATAGGACTTGTAGTCAATATCATCACAGGCGTAATTTTGATGCAAGGCGACAAAGAAAACATAAATTTAAAATCCTCATTTGTGCATATGCTTAGCGACGCACTATCTTCAGTGGCTATTTTGATAGGCTATGTTGTAATTTATTTTACCGATTTTTACCTCATAGATATCATTTTAGCCTTGCTTGTTGCAGTTGTGATTGGCATTTGGGCAAAAGATGTACTAAAAAAATCCATCAATACCTTACTTGAAGCATCGCCTGTAGATGTAAGCATAGTCAAAGAACACATCTTGAAAAATAGCCAAGTTTTGGACATACATGACATTCATATTTGGGAAATAACGCAAAATATGTACAATCTAACAGCTCATGTAAAGATACAAAAAAATCAAATACAAGAGTATGAAGAGATTTTAAAAGCATTAAATCATGACTTAAAGCACAAATTTAAAATCGTCCATACAACTTTTCAGTTTGAATGCTAAAATATATCTTCATAGCTATCTTTTTCACTTCATGTACTATCAAGCAAACGCCTTTAAATCAAAATTTGGAGTTTGCTTTATTTAAGATTGTTCATGATAAAAAGCAAAGTTTTTTAATCTCAAAGGATATACAAAATTTTGCAAAAAAGATCAAAAAAGAGTATAATCTCACCTCATACCCAAACTGGAATAATTTTTTAATCAACATCGGCTTAAAAAAACGGGGACTTTGTTGGCAACTAGCTTATGATTTGCTTAACTTTTTAAAACCAAAATACAAAGATATTGATTATTATATAGCTGGTGCAAATATAAATAGCTATTTTAAAGAGCATAATGTTTTAGTGCTTACTTGTAAAAAATGTAAATTTAACGATGGGTTATTGATTGATTTATGGCGAAATGGAGGGGAAGTTTATTTTAGCACTTTAGACGATGATAAAGATTTTACATGGAAGCAAAGAGGTTCTAAACGATGAGTGAAGAGAAATTTTTAAAAGATACAAAAATTTTGCTAGATTTTATAGAACTTTTTTGTAACGATAAACACGAAAATAAAAAAACAACAAAACATTTACAACTTAGCTACAACGATAAAACCTTACAAACCATCACCTATACACTCTGTTTAGAGTGTGAAAAAAACTTTTTGTACTCATACGACAAACTCAAACAATGTCCTCATGACCCAAAACCAAGATGTAGGCACTGCAAAAAACCTTGCTATGAAAAACAACAATGGAAAAATATCGCAACAATCATGAAATATAGTGGCATTAAAACAGGACTTAGTAAAATCAAAAAGATATTTACATTTAAATCATCAAAAACTAAGAAAATAAAATGAATTTTAGCATAAGAAAAAAATTTACTCTCATCGCTATAGCTGGCTTAATATCAATGTTTTTAATGATACACCTAACAAGAGCAATCTCAAAAGAGTCCTTGCAAAATCTACAAAATGTTTTTTTAAAATCACAAGAAATTCATGAGATTGATAAAAATTTTATCTATCCACTTTTTAAAATACAAGAACTTTCACTTATTTTAGCAACAAACAAACGCTTTAAAAACGATACTACAAACAAAATATCTTCACTTATAAAAACTTTAGATCAAAATTTTATCACCTTAAACGATCAAAATCTGCAAAAAAATTGGAAAAAATATAAATCCTTAGTGCTTTTAGAAAAAAAGAATTTAAAGATAAAAGAACAATTTGATATACTTTTAAAGCAAATAAAATACTTACAAGACGACAAATTAAAAACATCTCATCAAACTTTTCAAACCATCAAGCAAGAGATTTATAAAAACGAAAAATTTATCTTTTTTGCCTCTTTTTTGATTATAGTATTTTCATTTTTGCTTTTTTTCACAATCGTAAATAACATAGTAAATTCTATCGATACTTTACAAAATGGCTTGAAGAAATTTTTTGATCTGCTTGATAGAAAAGTTTCATTTAAAAGTGATATTTTTATAAATACACACAATAAAGATGAATTTTTTGCCATGGCAACAATGGTAAATAAAAATATACAAGTACTAAAAGCGAGGCTAGAAAATGACCTGCAACTGATAAAAAATGCCACAAGCGTAGTCGAAGAGCTAAAGGCTGGACATTTACATAGAAGATTTGCTATTGATAATAGCGTAGATGAACTAAATGAACTTAAAATAGTATTAAATGAAATGCTCGATAATTTAGAAAAGAGAATTCATGATGAAATCAAAAAAAGGGTCCAAAAAGAACAACTATTAATTCAACAAAGTAAATTAGCTTGTATGGGAAATATGATAGGAAATATAGCCCATCAATGGAGACAACCTTTGGGTGAAATTAGTGCAATTTTAATGAATTTGGAAGCCAAAAAAGATCATCATGACCTTAGCAATGATGAATTTGAGCAAATTTTAAATGAGTGCAATATCATACTTTCTCATATGTCAAATACAATAAGTGACTTTCAAAATTTTTTCAAACCTTCAAAACAAAAAAAGTATTTTTGGCTACAAAAGTCTTGCGAAAGTGCAAGTTTTATCATCGCTTCATCACTAAAACATAACAATATAAAATTTATATTAAACATAGAAGAAGAGGTTAAAGTTTTTGGTTATCCTAGAGAGTTTTCTCAAACAATTTTAAATCTTCTATCAAACGCAAAAGATGTATTGATGGACAGAAAGATCAAAAATCCTTTTATAAAACTTAGCATAAAAAAAGGTAAAAAATTTGCTCTTGTAAGCGTTGAGGACAATGGAGGTGGCATTGATGAGCAAATAAAAGATCGCATTTATGAGCCGTATTTTACGACAAAACATGCAAAAGCAGGTACAGGCATAGGGCTTTATATGAGCAAGATTATCATTGAAGAAAACATGCAAGGACACATCGGATTTAAAAATACAGATAAAGGGGCTTTGTTTATCGTAAAATTAAGACTTAACCACTAAATCACTGCATAATGTCAAAACTAAAATATTTTGACCTAAAACCACTATTTCCTATGTTTTGATACTGGGTAGTGGCTGCTTTAAAGTTTTTCATCTGTTGATAAAGTAAACCTAAAGCATATCTGCTTTCTAAATTATTTGGATCATTTAATTTTGCCAACTCAAGCAAAGCAATAGCGTTTTCATGATGATTTGCACCTATACTAGCGACTGCGGCTAAAAAAATGGTATTTGAATCTTGCTGGTTGTGATTGTCTATGAGGGTATTATATAAAATATATGCTTGTTCAAAATTGTTTGTATAAATATCCAAATATGCTAAAGCATTCATGATGCCTATGGGGTCTTTTTGTTCAAGTTTAAGTCTTTTTTGTAAATCTTCTCTTTTTTTATGCAAAAGTCCACTAATTTGAAGCATTTTAATATATTGCTCTTTGACCGCCATCGAACCATAATAAAAAGCATTTTGATTAAAATCATAATCTTTAAATTCAATTTGCACCATTTTAGCATATTGTTTAATATTTTTATTAGAATATTTAGCATTAAAAGCGATGATATTTGCTAACATATCTTTTGGTAAAAGTTTTTTTAACTTACTTGCTTTTTGCGTATAAGCTTTTGAATTTGAGACCCAATTTGCAGTTATGATGTCAAAAACTAAATGCAAAGGAGAGTCGTCTTTGTCTTCTTCTAGCCACCTATTCATGGAAAATTGATTATTGTTTATAAAATCTGAAAGCGTCATGAAAAAATTAATCTTTTCCAAACTTGTATCTTCGAGCAAATCTTTTCTTATCTCTTCTAAAAGTTTCGCATTATTTTGCCCTACAAGATGGGCATTCATAACTGCAAAAAGTCCAGCTAAATAGTTTTTATTGTCCAATCTATAAGAAGTCTTAAAATGCTTATAAGCTAAGGAATAATTGCCAATTTGTGCATAAGAAAGTGCTAAATTATAATGTAAAATAGAGTGTTTTGTATAAATTTTTACTAATGATTTAAATTTTTCATTTGCCTGCATATAGTGGTGATTTAAAGCCAATTTTATACCATCTGTTAAAGAAACATTAATCTTTGAAATAGTCGAACTCTCCTTTAAATATTCAAGTCCTGTACCAATGTCATCAACAAAAACATTCATGCCACCTTTTCGTATCAAATCAATAGTTTGCTTTGCATTAAATACTTTATATGGAGCAAAATAAAATAACATAGCATAAGCATCATTTTTGTTGAAAAATTTACTTTTTTTAAAATCATTTTGTGCCTCATTTACATCAAAAAGACCTTTATTTAAAGTAGCTTTAATTGGATATGTTGTATTTACATAAGTTGCATTTTCTTCAAAACTATCTCTTAATAAAGTCGCAGAGTGCGAAAAATTTCCTAGTTTTAATTCAACCAAAGCTAAGGCTAAAGAGACCTGTTTTTTATGTTTATAAGAGGCTTTTAAGAGCTTGTTTTTTGAGAGTGAAAACTCTCCTATTCTAGCATACAAAAGTGCTTGAGCAAAATCATCTTTGGTATTATTTAAGGCTTCATGATTGTTATTTAAATAAGAAAAAATCTTAGATGCTAAATAGTCTTGTTCTTTTTTATAGCTAGACGAACTCGGGTTTTTTAAAGCATTTAAAGCTTCATAGTAATTTTGCTTATAAAAATTCACTAAACCTATATAATACGAATAAAGCGGAGCATTGCTCTCTTCTGGCAAATAAGTATAAGCTAAATCTAAATAATATTTAAACAAAGGCATATCTTTTAATCTCAAAGCACAAACAGCAGCATTTATGGCTGAAACGGTTCGTTTTTCTTTGTTTAAGATCGCATTTTTAAAAGCTTGTAAACCACCTTTAAAGTCATGCTCTTTCATTTTAGCAACACCAATATTATACTGAGAAATCGCTTCATTGTAAGAAGCAATATTTTCATAAAGATTTAAAGCTTCCATTTTATTGCCACTCTCATACAAAACATTGGCTTGCTTTATCATACGATCAATCTTAGATGGAGTAAAGGTATTAAAAGCCTCTTTTTTTTGTATCTGTCTGACAATTTGTGAAGTATTTTGAGGAGTCGGTTTTTTGGATTTTTTAATTAAAAGCAAGATTAAAACAATAGCAACAATCAAAAAAACAATAATAACGCTCGATATAAGCAGTATGGTTTTATTATCGAATTTTGGTTTCTCTTCGACGATGATGATGTCTTCGTCTAGCTCTTCACTATCATCACTATTTGTTTCATCTTCAAGGGGTTCAATAATAACATCATCCCCCCCCTCTTGTTCTGAGTCAGCTATGACAATCTCTTCATCCAACTCCTCTTTTGCCATTACATGTAAGCTTTCAATACTTCAGGTATTTGCACACTTCCATCTTCTAACTGATAATTCTCCATGATAGCAACTAAAGTTCTACCTACAGCTAGTGATGAGCCATTTAATGTGTGTACAAGGGTGTTTTTATTTCCATTTTTATATCTTATTTTAGCTCGTCTTGCTTGAAAATCACGAGTATTTGATACAGAACTTATCTCTCTATATTTATTTTGTCCGGGCAACCAAACTTCTAAATCAATAGTCTTTGCTGCACCAAAACCCAAATCACCACCACAAAGCAAAACATGACGATGAGCTAATCCTAAAGAAGTGAGCAAATCAGATGCACAAGATACCATGAAGTCAAGCATATCATCACTATCTTCAGGTTTTGTAACACTTACAAGTTCGACTTTGTCAAATTGATGTTGACGTATCATACCTCTTGTATCTTTGCCCGCACTTCCTGCCTCTTTTCTAAAACATGCTGTGTAAGAAGTAAATTTTAAAGGTAATTGTTCGGCTGGAATAATCTCATCTCTATAAAGATTTGTTACAGGCACTTCTGAAGTTGGTATCAAATAAAGCTCTTCTCCATCTATCTTAAACAAATCATCTTCAAATTTTGGTAATTGCCCTGTACCGATGAGAGTTTGTCGATTTACTATATAAGGCACACATACCTCATGAAAACCTCGTTTAGTATTGAAATCTAACATATAATTTATCAAAGCTCTCTCAAGCTTAGCCGCTCCACCTTTGAGTACAGAAAATCTACTTTTCGCAAGTTTCACACCCCTTGTAAAATCTATCCAATCAGGCGTAACTTCCAAATCCCAATGCTCACGAGGCGTAAAGTCAAACTTTGGCACATCTCCTACAATTTTTAAGACAATATTATCCTCTTCATCTTCTCCATTTGGCACAGATGGGTCTGGAATATTTGGAATATTTAAAGCTATATCGTTTAATTTTTCTTCTAAAATCTTCACTTCTTCATTTGCTGTTGTTAATTTTTCTTTATTTATCGCCAACTCTTCTTTTAGTTTAGCTATGCTTTTATCTTGCTTTGAATACTCTGCAAAAAGCTTACTTTTAGCATTTTGTTCAGCTTGATAACCCTCTAATACCTGCTTTTTTTCTTTAAGTTCAATAAATAAAGAGTTAAGCTCACTTAAAATCTCATCACTAACTTTTTTCCTCTTTAGCTTTTTGCTAATAGCCTCAAAATCATTTTGCAATTTTTTTAAATCAATCATATTCCTACCTTTTCTTTGATAATTTCTAAATTTTTTACTGCTTCATTTCTTGCTTTTTTTGCACCATCATTGAGTATCTGCTTAACTTCGTCTTCATGAGATAAAAAATACTCTCTTTTTGCTCTAAATGGTGCAAAATAATCCCAAATAAGCTCTTTTAAATACATCTTAAAATGCCCATAACCTTCGCCACCTTTCTTGTAACGATTGGCTAACTCTTGCTGTCCATTTTCATCTAAAAATAATTTTGCGAGAGAAAAAACATTGCAAGATGTATAATCTTTTGGCTCTTCAAGTGGAGTACTATCAGTTACTATGGACGAGCATCGTTTTTTAAGCTGTTTTTGAGTTGTGAAAATATCAATAGCATTATTGTAACTTTTACTCATCTTAGCCCCATCAATACCTGGAATGGTCGCGAGATTTTCATCTACTCTAAAAGTTGGAAGAGTAAAAATTTCTCCGTGAGCATTGTTGAACTTCAAAGCAATGTCTCTTGCTATTTCTACATGTTGAATCTGGTCTTTTCCGACAGGCACAACTTCTGCTTGATAGAGTAAAATATCAGCCGCCATAAGCACTGGATATGAAAAAAGAGCATGGTTTGCACTTATGCCACGAGCAACCTTGTCTTTATAGCTATGAGCCCTTTCAAGCAGACCCATAGGCGTATAGGCTGAAAGTATCCAATAAAGCTCCAATACCTCTTTCACATCTGATTGTACCCAAAATACGGATTTTTCAGGGTCAATACCTAATGACAAAAAAGTAATGGCAGCATCAATGGTATTTTGTCTCAAAACCGCCCCATCACTTAAACTACTCATGGCATGATAATTTGGAATAAATATAAATAATTCCTCCTTATCTTGTGCATCAATCATCTGCTTTAATGCTCCAAAATAGTTTCCTAAATGCAAAGCACCAGAGGGCTGAAGTCCTGTTAGTGTTCTCATGTTATTCCTAATTTTAAATTAGGCTTTATTATAGCAAAAAGTTTAAAAAATAAAGTTTAAATGAGCAAAAAATATACTACTACCATATCTTAAATAAAACTTTATATTTTATATCTTCTTTTTTAACATAGCCAAAATCTCGACTATCTTTGCTATCAGAGGAAGTACCTAAAACAAAATAAGCACCATTTTTGATATGGTCAATTTTCTTAATCATGAAGCCATAATTTTTATGCATAAAAACCACAACATCGCCCACTTTTGGGTTTTTGACTTTGATGCATAAAAGTAGATTTTTATCCTCAAATAGAGGAAACAAAGAGTCTCCATCTACTTGAAAAATTTTTAACATTATTCAGGAATTACTATCAATTCACTTGGTGCATAATGTGCTTTTACTTTTTTTGTTTTAACGCCTTTTAACTCCCAAAAAATTTCTGCAAACTCATTTACCTTGTCCAATAATTGCATTGCCTTATCTCTTGAAGCTCCTTGTCTAGCTTGACTTCCTAACGCCATAATCTCATGAACTAAAGCGTGAATGTGTGGAAATTTTTCTACCATTGGAGGTTTGATAAAATCTCCCCAAATAACTCTAACTTCATGTTTTAATTTCTCACTCTCACTCTCTTTTATAGAGATATATCTAGCAAGTTTATTTTCATAATCTAAACTACTGCCATCTTCTAACTCATTCATCAAATCTATCATTCTAACTACACTTAGTGCAGCGATTTGTGCTGTTATTGGGTCATAAATTCCACATGGAATATCACAGTGTGCTTTTGCTTTTGTAAAAAATGTTTTCATTTTTGTCCTTTTTTGATTTTGTATAGGGTAATTATACCTTATTTAGTATAAAATAAAACTTTTTTTGTCCTATTTGATAAATAAAATTTAAAATTTTACACAATCATTCATATATTATTTGTCATTTTTAATATTATCAAAGCAAAAAAAAGATTTTTAATCAAGTGCGATTTCTAGCTTTATTTTTGGGTATTTTTGTCTAATATTTTTTAAAATATTTTGTTTAAAATCTAGTACACTTTTAATATTTTTTGCCTCATTATCAAAATTTGTTTTCATTAAAACCAACAAATCTTTGCCAGTTTTATATATATAAATTTGAGTTATATTTATATTTGTATCGAAATGATTTTCATTTATGATTTGCTCAATATCTGCTTTCATACTATCTTCTTTTATAACACCAAAAACAAGTTCTATAAAACTCTCTTTAAGTGCTAAAAAAGGTGTTTTGATAAGAAAAATTATCATAAAAATTGTAATCAAAGCATCTCCAATATAATATACAAAAATGGTATTTCCCTCTTTAGGAAGCAAGGTTATGAGCAAAATCGCAATGCCAACTGATAGTGAAATCATACCATCTACAAAACTTGCTTTACTCTCAACACTAAGCATTGTGCTTTGGTGATTTATTTTTTTATTGAAATTAAAAAATACTCCACTCATAAAAAAACATAAAATCATCATAGCGATCGCATAATATAAAATGCCTCCCATTTGTAGCATTGCTCCAACATTTAAAAAAAGATAGTTGTATAGTTTTATAATGGCAGATTCTCCAGCTAAAAAAATCAAGACCAAAGAAAATATACTTTTAATCACACCATAAAGAGGTTCCAAAAATGATAGACCGTGAGGAAAACGTTTTGTTTTTACATGTGAATATTTGCTTATCAAAACCGCCATCAAACAACCAAATGCAGAAATAAGACTAAAGTTACCATCTAAAAAAAGTGCATCTATGTCAGTTTTTAAAAACATATACCAACCAGCTACACCCATAATAAGATTTATTAAAAAGCCAATATAGAGTGCTTTTGTTTCTAAAGATGTCTCATTCATAAGGCTTTTTTATCCGTTTTTTGATTTCATTTCTAAAATTGACATTTTCTTTATATTGTCTTTTTTGTAAATTGCCAAGCAAATATGCTGTAACAGCTCCACCAAAAATAGCTATGCCAAGTTCGCTACTTACATCTAAAATAACATCATTTATAAAATCACCCCAAATATCTTTAAAAAAGTAGGCAAAAAGACGACTAATGATAGTTAAAAAAAGTCCAAAAACGAAAAAAAAGCTTAAATATTTATAGTCAAAATGCTCTTTGTCTATAATTAAATTCAGCTCATCGGGATTTTTTTTATAGTAATCAACTATTTTATCTGTAACTTCAAACTTTTCTATCAAAAAGTCATCTAAAAATTTATTTTTTGCCATTATATTTTTGCCATATATCAAATCTTGTCTTTATGTTTTGAATCAAATTTCCATAAAAAAATTCATAATCATACATATGATACACCTCTTTGCCCATAGGCATCATTAGTTTATCCACTATGCTAGGAGTTGGAATCACCAATGCGCCATTTTTATCTATCTTAGCAGATGTAAAATGTGGGATTTTTTCTCCATCAATAAGAGCAAAAATGTTTTTACTACTATTTTGCTCTTTTGCTTCATTTGTCCAGCTTAGCGGATTTACACATAAAGCCCCTTTTTCTATAACGA
>PDWI01003617.1_pt1 | contig 21620 bp, 24 predicted proteins | sample 1430891 | NCBI WGS metagenome assembly PDWI01 (sample SAMN01162508, study PRJNA174530) | Oral metagenome, whole genome shotgun sequencing project. | biome: Marine environment; feature: Marine mammal; material: Swab sample of the gingival sulcus; isolation source: swab sample of gingival sulcus... | reverse complement strand
AGAAAAATTAATGAAAAATAAACGATAAATTTTGACACGAGACTTGTTAAATTATTGAAAACTTTTTTCGCTCGAGACACACTTATGTGGACACTACCCCATATTTACTTGTGCGTTTATTGCACTGCTTACAAATAGTGCCGCCGTCAGCAGCATTATTGCTCTTTTGTAAAATATCTTCATTTTGTTGAAATTTAATCTAATAAGTTAATAATTCTTTTGGTTTTGCTTTGTCCTTTTTTTTGATTATCTTTTTCTACTAAGGTTTAAACCGACAATAAGGTCTTTAACAATTTTCAGCTCTCAATTTTCTTCTAACTTCCAACTCCCGGCTTCCAACTTAATTAACGTGAGGGCTACGCCGTTTAAAAAAGTTAAATACTTAGTTTTACCTTTGCAAAAGTCTCGAAATGCGGTTTAAATATCTTTTAAGTTGTGTCCCATTTTTGATTTTTTTGTTTGCATATAAAAATGGTTGTGCGGGTTAGTTTTTATTTCAATAGGAACGGTTTGCACAATACTTAGTCCGTATCCTTCCAGTCCGGCACGTTTCACGGGATTGTTTGTCAACAATCTGATTTTGGAAACGCCCAAATCCCGCAAAATTTGCGCACCTACTCCGTAGTCTCTTTCATCGTCGTCAAAACCCAGCTTATGGTTTGCTTCAACCGTGTCATAGCCTTCTTCTTGCAGTTTGTAGGTTTTTATTTTGTTAAAATAGCCGATGCCTCTGCCTTCTTGGTTCATATATAAAATTAAGCCTTTTCCTTCTTTTTCAATCATTTTCATTGCTTCCTGCAATTGTTCGCCGCAATCGCAACGTTTTGACCCGAAAATGTCGCCGGTAACACAGGATGAATGCACGCGCACCAGAATTTCTTCATCTTTATCCCATGTCCCTTTTATCAAGGCAGAATGCTCTAAACCATTGGAGATTTGCTTGTAGGGGATAAGGTTAAAATCGCCGTATTTTGTGGGCATTTTTACTTTTTCGCCGCGCTCAATTAAACTTTCGGTTTTTAATCTGTATGAAATCAAATCTTCAATGGATATAATCTTCAGATTAAATTTTTCGGCTACTTTCAATAGTTCGGGCAAGCGTGCCATAGTACCGTTTTCGTTCAATATTTCAACCAATACGCCGCCCGGTTTCAAGCCGGCAAGAATGCTTAAATCAACGGCAGCTTCGGTATGTCCGGAACGGCGCAGCACGCCTCTGCTTTTTGCTTTTAAAGGGAAAATATGTCCCGGTCTCCCCAATTCTTCGGGCTTCGTGTCTTCATTGACCAAAGCTTTTATGGTTTTTGCTCTGTCGTGGGCAGATATTCCCGTTGTGCAGCCGTAGCCGTTTAAGTCCACCGAAACCGTAAAAGGGGTTTCGTGTAATGCCGTATTTTTTCCGACCATTAATTCTAAATTCAAGCGTTCGCAAGTTTCTTCCGGCAATGGGGCACATACCAAGCCTCTGCCGTGCGTAACCATAAAATTTACAATTTCGGGCGTAATTTTTTCTGCGGCACAAATAAAGTCGCCTTCATTTTCTCTGTCTTCATCATCTACCACTATAATAATTTCGCCGTTTTTTATTGCGGCTACTGCTTCTTCTATTGTATTTAGTTTATTTGACATAAATTTTTTCGGTTTTATTTTCTATATTTTTCAATTCCTTTTTGACGGTTCCCAAGCGGCTGATTTAACCCCTTTCATAAATTTAAAAAATCCTGAAAGTAAGGCTAAATTCATTCCGTAAAAATGTGTAAAATATCTCATTATCTTGATATGTATATTTATTTTTTTCAGTAAAAAATCAAAAAAAGGAATGGTGAATGAAAAAATAAATATAAACAGACTTATTTTATAAAATGTGATATGAGCAAGCAGGATGTTAAAAATCAATGAGATTATAATGATAAAGGGTCCTGACCACCGGAGTACTTTATGCGAAAAATAACAGTAAAATACACCAGAAAAGGGTCGATAGAATATGGATTTTAACGCAAACAGGTTTTGAAAATTTCCGGATGCAATTCTGTTTTTGCGTTTAAATTCTTCATCAAATCGACCGGTTAATTGTTCTTCGCCTACGGCATTTTTTTCAAAAATAACTTGTCCTTTATTTTCAAGCACTTTAAGGCTTACATAAAAATCATCGGTTAAAAAATGCGGAGGAATATCCGGCAAATCTTTTTTCCGAATAGCATAAATTGCCCCGAAAACACCCATTGATGCACGATATGCCAGTCCTTCCTCATATTTTATTTGCATTTCGCGATTCATGTAGGCATCTTCTTGAACGGAAATGTCAAAATTATTTTTTTTCATGTTTTTTAGAACTCCGCCTACGATATTAATTTTTTCATTTTTAAAATGCTTTATAAGCTCAAAAATGGTATTTCTTCTAAAAATAACTTTGGCATCGGTTAAAATAAGCAGCTCATTGCCGGCTTCTTTTTTCAGTTGATTGATAATGGAACTTTTGCCCTTTCGTGTTTTAAACTGAAATAACTTTATTTGAGGAAATTGCTTTTGGAAGTTTTCAATAATTTCATTTGTTCGGTCATTGGAGTTGTCCGAGCCTATTAAAAATTCAATTTTGTCGAGCGGATAATCGGTGTTAAAAGTAGCGCGTATTTTTTCGGCAATAACTTTTTCTTCATTATAAACAGCCAATAAAATTGAAATTGCAGGCAAATCCTCAGTCTCCATATAGCAAAGAGAGTTCAGTTTTTTGTTGCGTGCTTTTAACTTTAATAAAAAAGGAAAAAGTATATAGGAGTGAAAAATGAGAAAAACCGAAGCAAAAAAGAGTATTTGAAATAGAATGTCCAATGTTAGCTTATAAAATTTCTAAATAAAAATTCAATAAAGATTTTGAGATTGCAAAATTATCAAAATTATCGGAAATAAAATGTTTTGCCGTTTCGGATATTTTATTTGCCCGTTTTTTATCGTTTAAAAGTGCTTTTATTTGTTCGATAAATTTTTCGGCTGTGTCGGCAATGAGCACTTCCGAATTATTTTTTGCATCTATGCCTTCAAGTCCTTTTGATGTGGTGATAATCACATTTCCGCAGGCAGCACCTTCTATTATTTTTATTCGCATTCCGCTTCCCGAAAGCAGGGGCACAATCATTACGTTGTGTTCGTGCATAAAATCAAGAGCGTGCTCAACTTCGCCTTTGTAAACAATGTTTTTATACGAAGTTATTTTTTGAACGAAAGTTTCTGAGGCATTTCTTCCGGCAATCGTAAATTTTAAATCGGGGTATTCTTTTGCGAGTTTTGTCCATACGTTTTTAAGAAACCAAAGCAAGCCTTCAATATTGGGTGTCCAATCCAGCGAGCCTAAATGAAAGAGTTTTATTTCGGAAAAGTCTTGTTCCGGTAAGGCATAGTTTGCAAATTCAATTCCCGTAGGGCTGACGTGCATCGGTTTTGTATTTCCGAGTTTTTGAAATATGGCGGCATCTCTTGCTGTAATGGGAACTAACATGTCATAGGAATTAAGCAAAGCGATTTCAAATTTTTTTAAACGTTTGCTTAGATGTTTTAAATACAACTTTTTGAGGCTGTTTTTTTCTTGCATCGTGTTTAGTTGCCATATTTCATGTTCTATATTATGTGCTCTGTATGAGATTTTTGCAGAAGAATATTTTCGGATAACTTCGGCATAAGGCAACATATATAATCCTTCTATTTGAACCAATTGATAGGTTTTTCCTTGCAAGGTTTTAATCAGTTTCTTTTCAAATTCTTCGGAAATAAAACGTTCGGCGATATAGGGCAGGGCAGAGAAGAACATATTTTTTAATGCTGCGGAATTTTGCAGGTCGGTATTCAACGGAACGGCTTCTATGGAAATATTTTCGGGGAGTTTGTCTTTGATTTTCGAGATGTTCGCGAAATGTTTTTTTGTGTTAATGCAAAGCAAATCAATTTGATGTCCCGCTTTTGCAAAACCCTCCGAAAAATTATATACGGCAATGGAACCGCCGTCTTTGGGCGGGTAGGGGACTTTATTAAAAAGTTGCAGAATTTGCATTGTATGCTGTTTTATTTGCTTAGTTTTAAAATATTTCCAATAAATTTAAGAAAATTCTCAATGCCGTTTGTATTCACAATCTTTGAGTCTTTACTTGCTTTATAGGTTATATAAATTCCGAGCGGAGTCAATATGGCGGAAGGAAGCCATGCACCCACAACTACCGGAAGCGCATTTTCCACGGCAGCTTTTTCGCCGGTTATTAAGAGCACGTAATAGAGCATAAACAAAACGGTTGAGACCAAAAAAGGTAAGCCGAAACCGCCTTTGCGAATGATTGCGCCGAGCGGTGCACCCACAAAGAAAAAGATGAGGCAGGCAAAGGATAGAGAAAACTTTTTATACCATGCAAGTTGATGCTTTTTTAACCACTTTCGCCGATTGATTAAAGAATAGCCCGAACTTTCAATAACATTTCTGACTGTTTGTGTCGAGCGTAAAGCACTGCTGATAACTGCCAATTGGTCTTTATCATTGAGGCTGTAATATATTTGGCTTATGTTAATACTGTCTTTCGCAGTTGTATCTTTTAGCAAATATGCCTCTTTTATTTTTGTCAAATTTGCCTGTTTGTTTTTTGAACTGTCAATTTTATTTTTGTTTTTATTTTTGGCTTCGTATTTAAAGTAATTATGTTTCAGCAAATTATTTTTAAACATATCTTTACGTTTGTGAAATTCACCTTTTAAAGAGTCGATAACAACGGAAAGCTGTTGTGTGTTCATAATTTCATAATGTTTTTTAAACATGCGGTCATTGCTCTTTTTCAGGCTGTTATCGGGCAGTTGAAAAATAATTGTTTCTTTCAGGAACTTATCATGTCGAAAAGGAAAGCTGCGATTTTTTGAAAATTCTTTTTCTTTCATTTCATTATAATTACTTCCGCTGTATAAGGTTGCTACCAGATTTTTTTGGTCGGAGGTAATGGTTATATATCCGGAATCTGCAACAGTAACTCGATTGTTGCCTTGTCGTCCTGTATGGTCATATATCATAAAGCCATACATCATTCCGCCGGTTGATTTTTTGTAATCTACTTTAATGCTGAAGCCGTCAATCTCATTATTAAAAACACCCGGTTTAATACTCATTTCGGGCTTTTTTCGGGTAATATCATAGAGCAATTGTGCATATTTTAGGTTTGTATAAGGCAAAACATTATTGGAAAAAAAGAAAGTGCCTATACTTAAAGAGACAATGAATAAAATGAGCGAACTCATAATGCGCCATAATGAAATGCCCGATGTTTTCATGGCAGTGAGTTCAAAATGTTCGCTTAAATTTCCGAATGTCATAACCGATGCTAAAAGTACGGCTAAGGGCAAAGCCATAGGCACAAGCGAAACTGCGGCATAGTAAATAATTTCTAATATGACCAAAGTGCCAAGTCCTTTACCTATCAGCTCGTCAACCCACAGCCATATAAATTGCATAATCAAAAAGAATAAAGATATGGCAAAGGTCATAACAAAAGGACCTATAAAAGAGCTTATGACTAAGCGGTGTATTTTTTTCACGAATAAAAATTTAGAGAGCAAAAATAAAAAAAGAAAATAATATGCGTCTAAATACTTTGTATTTTATAAAGAATATTAGATTGGTTTTATTTATCTAAGATACGGAAAGCTTGCTTTATACACCCAGCGTGTGTTTTAAACCCTCTACTTGCTCGTCCCACATTCCAATGATGTCTTCTTTTTCATCCGGTTCGGCAAAGTCTGTTATTGTGAGGGATACATCGCCGGTGAGTTCCTGTTTCTTTATGCGAAATTCAAAAAATGTATTTTCAGGAGAATCCGTCCACCTGTATTTTACGAAAGATTCTGTTTTTTTATCAAGCAATTCAGCTTGTTGTTCGGATTGTTCCCACTTAAAGGTGTAAATTTTATTTTGAGCAATTACTCTTTTTGCAAACCATTCTTCCAAGCCCGAAGGGGTGAGTAGTCTGTGATATAAGATGGAAGGTATTGTGTTAATGGAATATTCTAATTCTATTTTTTCGCAGTTCATCATCTTTTTTTATTTTATAAGCATTGCAATTTATTAAAAAAAATGTGATAAAAAAATTTTTTTCTTTTTGTTTTTGTGAATTTTTATATATTTGCGCTCGCAAAATGAGGCGAGGTAGCTCAGTCGGTTAGAGCGTCGGATTCATAACCCGGAGGTCACGAGTTCAATTCTCGTTCTCGCCACAAAAAATAACTCATTGATTGTTAGCGAATAAAAAGCAACTTTCAATGAGTTTTTTTTTATTTTGCAAAAGTCCCGAAATTTCATCTAAATAAATTTGCAAGTTGCTAATGTACTGCATTTTAATTTTTTTTTATCAATCTCCCTGCACCCTCTTCTCCAAGAGGGAATTTGCAATTTGCCAAAAATCATGAAAATAGCAAACAGGTGCATTTGCAACAAACACGAGCTTCCGACTTCGGTCTTCCGACTTTTGAAACTTCTATAAGCATAAAGTTAGATTCTTGGCTTTACTTTTCCAAAAGTCTCGAAATGCGGGTTAAAAGAAATTCTTGCCTAAGAATATTCTTTAATTGACAAAAAAATGAGATTTTTATAAAAAATCCCCACTCGGCTCAAAGTGGGGATAGGTGTAGTTAAAACATAAGAAGAGAACTTATAGTGCCTTTTTATTTAAAATTATTGGCGGTGTTTCTTATTCTTTCGGATAGGTCGTATAATGCTCCTTTTAACTGTTCTTTTTCTTTTTCGGTAAATCCCCCTTTACCTCCGTTGCCATCAATTTCTGAGAGTTTATTGTATATCCATGATGCAGATTTTCCGAAATATTGTTGTGATATTTTTGCCCACGAAACCTCTATTAAGATGTCTTTTAGTTGTTCTTTGGTGTGAGTTAATTTAAGGTGTTCTTGTTTTTTTACTGCTATTTCCATAATCAATTATTTTTAGCACCACCGATTAAAGAGGTGCGTTGGTTGTTTAATCATTTAACCCGAATTATTTACCAAGTAATCTATTATGGTCTGCATCTACTTCAAAATAAGACACTTTGTTTGATAAGCCTCATTCATCATATAAAAGGATATGCCTCAATCACCTTATCTCTTATTTTATTGTATATGCAACCCTCACTACGAAGACTTGATGACCACGAAGTAGCATCGAAGATAATAATTCGGGTTAATAATTTTTCGAAGAGTTCTCTAATCCAAACTTCTAAATTAAAAGAATAATTGTGTTCTTTTTAAAAATGAACAGATAATAATTCTTTACCTAAATTATGGATTGCTGTTTGTATTTTATAAACTTGTTCTGTTGAGGCAGTTTTATTTCCTGTTTTATATTGCCTTAATAATGATTGATTAATATTTGCCTTTTTGGCTATTGATGATATTTTTAACTCCGGTATTAATTCAAAAAAGGATGTTAAATCCATTTCAAAATTAAATTCTACATTCTCATAATCATTCGCATAAGGTTCTTTTAATTCTTTTGCTAATTCGATATGGTCTGCAAAAGCAGTTTTAAAATTATCTTGTAATTTTTCAAAGGTATCCCCAAAAGTACTTATTACTCCTTCAAAGTTTTGTGATGTTGCCCAGTAAGTGCCGTCTTCGTGTTTCTCAACGAAAATTTGTATTTTTTTTGTTTCCATAGTCTTTTTATTTAAAAAGCAGGGTTTATGCTATTTCATACCTGCTTGGTTTAAAATTGAATTCACGGTTTTAATTGGTATATCTTTTTTCGGATGTGGGATTGTAACTAAACCCTTTTTTATTGGATGTTTGAAGTGATGATGACTTCCTTTTGTTCTAACCCAATACCAACCGTCCTCTTCAATAATCTTCATTAAATTCCGTGAATCCATATTGCAAATATAGGTATCATTTTTGTTACTTGCAAGTGTTTTTTAAAAAACGAGGATTTTTTTAAGTCTTGCTATTTTAACCCGAATTTCGGGACTTTTGCAAAAGTCCCGAAATTTCATCTAAATAAATTTGCAAGTTGCTAATGTACTACATTTTAATTTTTTTCAAAAAATCAATCTCCCTGCACCCTCTTCTCCAAGAGGAAATTTGCAATTTGCCAAAAATCATGAAAATAGCAAACAAGCAAGAGATTCCGACTTAATTTTTGTCGCCGTATGCTAAGTCTCCGGCATCGCCTAAGCCGGGCACGATATATGCTTTTGCCGTAAGTTCGTTATCAAGGGCACCAATCCAAAGGGTGCATTTTTTTTCGGGAATGTTTTCCAGCAAATATTCTACGCCCTCTTTGGCAGCTATGGCAGACACAATATGGGTGTGTTTCGGGCTGCATTTTTCAGTAAGGTCTTTATAGGCAAGAACCATTGAGGAACCGCTTGCAAGCATGGGGTCGGAGAGGATTAAGAATTTATCTTCGATGTCGGGAGCCGACAAATAGCCCGATTTTATCTCAAAGCTGTTGTCTTTATGATATTTTCGGAATGAGCCGACAAAGGCATTTTGTGCATTGTCAAAATAGTTGAGCAGTCCTTGGTGCAGAGGCAGCCCCGCACGCAATACTGTTGCCAGAACAATATTGTCTTTCAAAATGTTCATGTTTGAAATGCCGAGCGGTGTTGTTATGTCGGTGTTTTCATATTCCAGCTCTTTGCTGATTTCATAAGCGAAAATTTCGCCTATGCGCTCAATATTTCGTCTGAAACGCAGTTTGTCGTTTTGGATGTTTACATCTCTGATTTCAGAAATAAATTTGTTAAAAACAGAGTTTTGTTCGCCTAAAATATGTACCATTTTTTCCTTTGTTTAATTTTTATTTGTCAAAAAACATTTTTTTCTTCGAGTTTCTTAATGCGCCACTTGTTTTATATTTTCGGGTTTGTGTTTATGCCTGAACATTATTGCAAAAAGTATGGCAACAATCAAAGCAAAACCGGCAAATAAGAACCAAATGTCGGGCCAGTTTCTGACTTCGGCCGCTTTGTTAAACAGTCCGCTTTTGGAAACTGTGATGCTTCTTTCTCGAAGAAAGTTTAAAACGGTTTCGGAATTTTCGCTTGCATTGAAATGTTGCGCTAATTCCGAAATGCTTTTATATTTTAGGGTGAAATATTTGTCAATGATAATTCCGCTTCCCAGAGTTCCTATAATGGTTCCGAAACCGTTTGTCATCATCATAAAAAGCCCTTGTGCGCTTCCGCGAATTGAGCGGTCGGTTTCCGTTTCGATAAAGAGCGAACCGGATATGTTGAAAAAGTCGAAAGCCATTCCGTAAATAATCATGGAAAGGAAAATTAATACAAGTCCCATGCCTTCCGGATAGCCCAGACCAAACAGCGCAAAACGCAGCACCCATGCAAACATGCTCATAAGCATTACTTTTTTTATGCCGAAACGTTTTAAGAAGAAAGGTATGGTAAGGATGAAAAGTGTTTCGGACATTTGTGAAACGGACATGATGATTGTTGAACGTTTTACGACAAGCGAGTCGGCATATTTCGGGAAGAATTTGAACTCATCCAAAAAGACATCGCCGTACATATTTGTCAGTTGCAGAGAGGCACCCAAAAGCATGGAAAAAATAAAAAATATTGCCATTTTGTAATTTCCGAATAATTTGAATGCTTCCAGCCCAAATAATTTAATAAAGGATTGTTTTTCCGAATTGCTTTTTGCCGGCGGGCATTTGGGCAAACTGAAAGAATAGAAAAACAAAATAAGCGACGCAATTGCCGAAATATAAAATTGATTTTCGGAGGCTTTGTTTCCGGTTAAATTTGTAATCCACATAGCGACAATAAAACCTATTGTTCCCCACACTCGAATGGGCGGAAAGGCTTTTACCGTATCCATGCCTGCCAAAGTCAGTGCATTATAGGAAATGGTATTTGTCAGAGCAATGGTGGGCATGTAAAAACACATGGCAAGCAACATTATCCAAAAGAATGTGTCGGGATTGTTGATGAAAGGAAAACTTGCAACAGCCGCACCGGCTATGAGGTGAGCAACTGCAAATACGATTTCCGCATTAAGCCATTTGTCGGCAATGATGCCCAAAATTGCGGGCATAAACAGTGATGCTATACCCAAAGTCAGAAAAACCGCACCAAAATCGGCGGAGCCCCAAGCTTTTGTTCCGAACCAATAATTAGCAAATGTTATCAACCATGAACCCCAAATGAAAAATTGCAAGAAGTTCATTATTGTCAGTCTCAGTTTTAATCCCATTGCTTGTATTTTTAGTGTATATTATTTTTGCTTTCGCCTGTTTAATTCGTCTCTTATTAAAGTGGCTTGTTCATAGTCTTCACTCTCAATGGCTTTGCTCATTAATTTTTTAAGTTCTTTATTGCTTAGTTTTTCGTATTTTGTTTGTGTATCTTCGTTTTTTTTGTCGTTTTCTTCCTTGTCTTGTTTGGTTTTGTCGTCGAAGAGTATGGATGCTTTGCTCATAATATCTTCGGCAACAAATATGGGCGCATTAAAACGCAGTGCAATGGCAACGGCATCGGATGTTCTGGCATCTAATTTAGTATAGCAGCCTTCTTTTAGGCAAAGAATTTCGGAGTAGAAGATGCCTTCTTCCAATCGTATAATATTGACTTCAGCCACTTCAATGTGAAATGCTTTTGCCATACTGACAAACAAATCGTGGGTTAAAGGGCGGTAGGGTTGCAGGTTTTCTAATTGAATGGCAATGGATTGGGCTTCGGCAACACCAATAATAACAGGCAGTCGCCTTTGTCCTTTTTTTTCTTCCAGAATGAGTGCATAAGCACCTGACCGTGTTTGGCTGTATGTTAATCCGGTTATGCTTACTTGTACTTTTCTCATTGATATTTTATTTTTCCGATTGCCGGAATTTGCAACAAAGTTAAAAAATAGGTCTTAAATAAAAATATTTTTTTACGAAACCGATATTATATTTTCATCTTTGATAAGTTCCTTGTTTTGGTATCTTAAAAAAAGTTGAGCAAGGGCAATCACATCTTTTTCACAATAAGCTGCTATTCTTTGTAAGTCTTTTTCTTTGTAGTAGGTTTCTGCGACCATGCTTCCGTCAATATCGTCTTTTGGGGTGGGGATATTAAAAATTGCAGTGAGCAATTCTAATGATGTATAGTGTTTGTAGTCGCCGAATTTCCAAAGTTCGAGCGTGTCGAGATGCTTTACTTCCCAAGGTTTTTTGCCGGCAAGATTCAGTATTTCGGGCAATTTTATTGCGTTAATCAACATACGCCTTGCAATGTATGGATAGTCAAATTCTTTGCCGTTGTGGGCACAAAGATAATTGTCGGAGGCATTAAAATAGTTTTCCAAAAGTGCTTTAAATTCGATTAGAAGTTCTTTTTCATTATCTCCGAAAAATGATTTTATTCTGAATTTTTCTTTATGAAAAAATCCGGCAGAGATGCAGATTATTTTTCCGAACTCGGCAAAAATTCCGGCTTTTTGGTAGCTTGTTTCGGCAGTTTCGTTTTCGTCTTTGGCGAGGAATGTCGCTTTTTTTGTCCACAGTTTTTGCATTTCGGGTGTCAAATCCGCAAAGCTTTGTTCAGCCGGCACAGTTTCAATATCAATGAATAATACTTGCGTATTTTTTATCTTGTTAAGCATTAATGCGTCTTGTTTAGATATTTTTCGATAATGGCAGATAAAACTTCTATGGCAACTTTGTTGTGTCCGCCTTGCGGAATAATGATGTCTGCATAGCTTTTTGTGGGCTCAATAAATTGCAAGTGCATGGGCTTAACAACTTTAGCGTATCTGTCGAGCACTTTTTTTACGGTGCGCCCACGTTCGGCAATATCTCTTTCGATAACACGCCCTAAACGGTCGTCGTCGTCGGCATTTACATATATTTTTATGTCAAAAAGCTCTCTTAACGCTTTGTTGCTGAGTATTAAAATTCCTTCGACAATAATTACCTGCTTGGCAAAAATGGTTTTTGTTTTTGTATCTCGGGTACAAGTTAAATAGGAATATATTGGTTCTTCAACGGATTTGCCTTGTTTAAGTTGCTCCAAATGACTAATGAGCAAGTCCCATTCAATGGCATTGGGGTGGTCAAAATTTATTTTTTGCCTTTCTTCCAAAGGTATGTGGCTGTTGTCTTTGTAATAAGAGTCTTGCGAGAGAACAACTACGCCGCCTTCGGGCAGTTGTTGCATTAATTTTTTTACTACGGTTGTTTTGCCGGAACCTGTACCGCCTGCTATTCCTATAATTAACATTGTAAGAAAATTTTATTTGTTAAAATCGGTATCAAAATTAACAAAAAAAAGTAATCTTTTAGATGTTTATTCGGATTTAATTTGTTTTTATTATTTTATCGATGCGCGGATTCGTCGGGTCAACTTCTTTTAAGAGGTTATAGACTTTCTTTTTTTCTTGCATGGGAGCTTCGGAGAATATTTTTACAATTTCATCGACTTTGCTTGTTAAGATGATTTTCAAGAAAAAAGAGTTTTGTTTTCTTTTATATACTTGTGCTAAAAATTGACAGGCATTTGCAATTTCTGCTCTTCCGGTTTCGGGCTTTTCGGACATAACATCCATTCCTAATCTGTGATAGCGATAATAAAATTTTCTTAACGGAGCACTTTCGTTTTCCAATATATGTTCAATTAGATAGAAACGATTGTTTTGGTTGTTTGCCTGAAACATTTTCCAGTTCGGATCCGGGTCAGACTGTGCATTGTCCAATATTTGCTTTGCCTTGTTAAAATAGATGCCTCCTGAGTTAGGCGCAAAGGAATCATAGTCTAAACCAATGATAATATAGGCATAGAATGCCAAGACTGATGTCAGGTTTGAAAGATGCGTGTTTTCCGAAAATTCCAAGGCTTGTCCTTCCGTGTAATAAAATTCAAAATCCTTGTCTTCTTTATAGTTAAACAAGGTTGATTTGTAGTTTGTGTTAAAAATAGGGCGGGTTGCCTGAACGGATATATTCCCGGAGAATTTATCTATTCCGTTGTATTTTGCAAGGTTTATTTGTATTTGGCATTCAATACGTTCATTGGAAGAAAAGATGTTTTTAGTCCATGTTCGGTTATTCATAAATTCGAATAAATCTCTTTGCATGGCTCGAAAAAGTTCCTCATTGGTGCCTTGTATTCGACTTCGGTTAATTGATATTCGACAGTTTAACTCTTGCGAGAATCCTTCAAGTCCGATTATTACAAAAAAAATAATATAGAGAATCTTTTTCATCTGCTTATATTTTGTATGTTGTTGAAATCTATTGTTTTGTCTTTGGCTCTTAGCCTCTTGGGTTCACAATTAACGATTGATTATTTAATTTGCCGAAAAGCAACTTTTACTCTTAAAGAACTCAAAACTTCTCTGTGTCTGAAATTTTGTCCGGGTGTTTCATTTCTCTTAATTATGTATTATTTATTCTCTGTTTTCGGGAAGCTTTAATTTGTTTAAGTCGATTGTTTCGGCAACTTTTTTTACAATGTCTTGTGCAACTTCCGTTTTAGCTTTTAACTCAAATTTTGTGATATTATTGTTCTTGTCGATAATTGAAATTTTATTTGTGTCATATTCAAAGCCCGCACCTTTGTCGTTTAATGAGTTTAAAACAATAAGGTCAAAATTTTTATCGCGCATTTTCTTTTTTGCATTATTCAGCTCGTTATCAGTTTCTAATGCAAAGCCGATGCTTATTTGCTCTGTTGTTTTTAATTTGCCCAATTCTTTGGCAATGTCTTTGGTGGCTTTTAGTTGAATGTTGAGTTCTGTATTTTTTTTCTTTATTTTACTGTTGGCTGTTGTTTTTGGCGTGTAGTCGGCAACTGCTGCCGCAAAAACGATGATTTGATTTTCCGGAAAATGTTTTTTTGTTTGTTCAAACATTTCCGCAGCACTTTGAATTTTTATAATGCTTATGTTTTTGCTTTTATTTTTTAAGGATACGGGTCCGGAAACAATGGTAACATTGGCACCTTGTTCTGCAAATACTTCGGCAAGGGCATAACCGGTTTTACCGCTTGAACGATTGCCTATAAATCTTACCGGGTCAATGTTTTCATAGGTCGGACCGGCTGTAATCAGCACTTTGCAGTCTTTGAATTTCTGTTTCTTCTTGAAGAAGTTTTCTAAATAAGCTGTAATCTTCTCCGGTTCTGCCATTCTGCCTTTGCCTTCCAGTCCGCTTGCAAGTTCTCCGGTTTCGGCATCAATGATATGATTATTAAAACTTTTCAGGCGTTCAATGTTTTTTTGAACCGCCGGATGCTTAAACATGTCTAAATCCATTGCCGGTGCCCAAAATACCGGGCATTTTGCCGACAAATAAGTGGTTAATAGCAGATTATCGGCTATTCCCGATACGGCTTTCCCAATTGTATTTGCGGTTGCCGGTGCTATTACAAAAGCATCTGCCCACAAACCGAGCTCTACATGACTGTTCCAATCGCCGTTTTCAGGATTATAAAACATCTTTAAAACGGGCTTTTTTGACAGGGTTGAAAGGGTCAGTGGCGTAATAAATTTTTCGGCAAAAGGGGTCATTAATACTTGAACTTCGGCACCTTTTTTTATTAATAATCTAACAAGAATTGCAGCTTTATACGCTGCAATTCCTCCTGTAATTCCTACAATGATTTTTTTCCCTTTCATGTAAAAGTTCTGTTATTGGTCGTCTTCTTGTTTAGGGTCTCTCATATAAATTTTATCTTCAAGAAGTTCTTGCATGGCAATTAAAACCGGTTTTGGCAATCGCTCATAGAATTTTGAAATTTCAATTTGCTCTCTGTTTTCAAAAATTTCTTCTAAGTTATCCGTATATGAAAGTGCAAATTCTTGTAATTTTTGATTCAGTTCTTCTTTAATCTCTTTTTGTATTTGTTTTGAACGTTTGCCTACGGCAACAAGCGACTTATAGATATTTTGTGTGTCTTTTTCAATATCCGTAAAGTCTCTGGTTATAGTTGTATCCGGGGCATTGGTTTTTTTATAGTCCATTTGAGAATAATTTGTTATTAATTAATTGGTTACGATTTTATTATTTTCTAATTTAGAAAGCTCTTTTTTCGTGAGTTTATCAATACTGCTTAACTCTTTTAAATACTTGCTTTCCGGGAATTCTTTTTTAAAACGTGAAAATTCTTTTGCCGTATCTTCATAACGTTCTTTCTGCTTAATTAAGATACTGTTTTTGGCATATTTGTATTTTGATTTTACGATTAAATATTTTATTTGTTCTTTATATTTTGTATCCGGAAAGTTTTGAATGCAATTTTTTAATGCAATTGATGAGGCATTATAATAGCCCATGTCATAGTATAATTTGGCATTGTTGAAAGCTTTTGTTTCGAGTCTTAACCTAAGTTCATCAATCAATGTGTTGCATTCTTCAATTTTTTCGCTGTTCGGATATTTGGTTATAAACAGTTCAAAATCTTTTAATGCCGTTAAAGTTGCCTGTTGGTCAAGGGTTGTTTTGGGCGAATCCAAGAAATAGCATTTAGCACTCATAAATTGGGCTTGCTCGGCATACTTGCCTTTGGGATAGTCTGTTGTGTATTTTCTGAAATAATATCCGGCAAGAATATAATCTTTCATATTATAATAAGAGTTTGCATATTTATATAGTGCATCTTCTCCGCTCTTGGTCATTCGCAAGGATAATAATACATCTTCAAGTAAAATTTGCGTTTTGGCATATTTACCTGCTTCATAATATTCAAGCGCTTTTTTGTATTTTGTTTCCGGGTCTTGTATTTTTTTTGCGGTGTTAAATTCGCAAGAAAACAGAAAACTAACTGATATTACGCTTACTATGAGAATAGTGATTTTTTTAAGCATGGCTGCAAAATTAATATTAAATTTCTAACATGAAACCCTTTTTGTCAATATTTTTTAGTATTACCTTAAATCCGAAGGTCTATATCTATTACAAAGCCCAACTGACTGCCGGTAAAGGCAATGCTCGCTTTTCGGTTCTCACCATAGCTAAGGCTATGTTTGCGAGTCTCAAACCTGCGCTTAGCTTTACCGGCAAGCATTTAGGCTATTCATAACGAAAAGACCTTCGGATTTAAGGTATTAAGCTAAGAGAAAAACATTTGCTTTCTTAACGAAGCAGGTTGCCGTAATGTTACAATATCTTTATTAAAAAACTTTTTTATTTGGTTCGAAAGCTGTTAAAAGCATAACTTAATGAAAATATATTTGAATACAATGCAACCGATTGATTGCCGATGTCGGTCAGCGCATAGTCTAACTTGAAGTTGCGGAAGTGTATGCCGACACCTATACTCGGTTCAAAATTCAATTTTGTTTTTCCGAAGTCGGGAATTTGAGCAAAATTGCCGATGCCTGCTCTGAAAAATATAAGGTCTTTAAAGCTTAATTCAGCTCCGAAGCAGGGAGCAAGGCTTATAACTTTTGAACTTACAAGCGTATATTTTTTCCCGTCAAAACTCATATCGAGGTTTAGTTCCGGACGCATTTTGAATTTTTCTGAAAGTTTAAAGTTTCTTGCAACACCTATAATCAATTCGGGCATGGTTACTTCTAAACTGTTTGAGGGAATTTCATTGCCTGTTTTCAGAAAGACTTCTTCTAATTTTTCGGTATTATAAAACCAGGCGTTGAATGTTGAGCTTGCATCTTTCAAATGTGCACCGAAAAGCCATTTGTTTTTTGTATATTGGATGCCGACATCAAAGCCGAAGCCGAATGCTTTGGCAAATTCGCCCGAGTTTCTGTAAATTATTTTGGCATTAATTCCGTAGGTTAAGCCTGCTATGGGACTTTGCTTTGCATAGGAAAGAATGAAAGCCCAGTCTGCTGCTGAAAAGTATTTGATACGGTTGTAGTCAATATTGCCGTTTTCGTCAACTAACTCCAGTGTATTGGGTATGTTATCAATGCCGAAACGAATGATGCTGCCGGCAAAAACACTAGAATCTTTTGTTTTGAATGAAGCACCCAAGTAGTCAAATTTTGCAATTCCCGCAAAATATTCCGAGTGCATGGCGGCTATCTCATATTTATTTTTTACGGAGTTTAAGCCGGCCGGATTCCAGTATCCGGAATAAACATCATCGGAGGATGCGGTTACGGAACCTGATAAAGCTAAGGCTTTTGCTCCAACACCTATGGACAAAAATTCATTACTATACACGCGTATCTGTGCTTGAACAGATGAATAAAAAACGAAACTTAGTGAAATGAGAACGATTATTTTTGGCATTTTATAAAATTTAAAATATTTTTACCCCATATTTTTTATATAACAGCAAAAATGAATACTTATTGCTTAAAATAAAAATAATTATGGATAAAGATTTAAGATATTTTTCATTACCGAATATTCTTACATTAATGAATTTAGTTGCCGGGAGTATTGCTATTGTATATGCTTTTGAAAAACCGGGTAATTTAACTTATGCAGCTGCATTTATTTTTATTGCAGCTTTTTTTGATTTTGCGGACGGATTTACGGCTCGTTTAACAAATTCTGTTTCTAAGTTGGGAAAATATCTTGACTCCTTGTCGGATATTGTGAGCTTTGGTATTGCGCCGGCTCTAATAATTTTTCAAATGCTGAAAGGGGCTTTGGATGTTAAAAGTTTTTCACCGGATTTGCCCTATACAAAGGTGCTTATAATGCTTGCTCCTTTGATTTTAATTATTGCGGCGGCACTGCGTTTGGCAAAATTTGATGCCGATAAACGACAAGCCCATTATTTTCTGGGTTTACCGGTTCCGATATCTGCTGTTTTCTTTGCATCTCTGCCTTTTGTAAACCTATTTGACCCGGACAGTTTGATAATTCTGAAAGATTGGTTGGATGTTAATTTGCCTTTCCGGTTTATTTTGGCAGTATTGGGTGTGCAGGTTTATGTGCTTACTAATTTTTGGTTTTATGTTGTAGCCATATTCGTCTTTGCGATACTGGAACTTACGGAATTAAAAATGTTTTCTTTTAAGATGAATAATTATTCGTTTAAAAAGAGTGCCGGCAAATATGTGTTCTTGCTGCTTGCTTTGTTATTATTTGTGTTTTTCCAATGTTTTGCCATACCTTTTATTGTTATTCTTTATATATTATTTTCAATCGGAATGGCTATTGCGGGGTATAAAGACTAAGTTTACCCGAATAAACGAATAATTTTATTGCTTAATACTTCTGCTATTTTTTTGTAGGACGCATCTGAACTGCCTGCTATATGGGGTGTTAGTATAACATTTTCGGCTTCGAGCAAGTAAGCTAATGCCGGCGAGTCTTTTCCGTTAAATATATCCGTAAATGATGTTTTTTCATATTCTAAGACATCTAAACAGGCGCCCGTAATTTTTTGAGTTTTTAAACTTTCTACCAAAGCATCGGTTTTTAAAATTTTTCCTCGTGCAGTGTTGATAAGGATAAAGGGTTTGGCAAATTGTTTGATAAATGCTTCATTGACCATGTATCGTGTTTCTTCCGTTAAGGGAACATGAATACTTAAAATATCGGTTTCTTTAAATAATGTTGCAAGCGAAACTTCTTTAACATAAGTGTCGGAAAAATTAGTTTTGTATTTATCGTATGCAATTACTCTGCAATCAAAACCTTTCAGCCTTTTGGCAAAGGCACTGCCCATATTGCCGTAACCGATTATCCCGACAGTTTTCTCATTAACTTCCGTACCGATATTTTTTCGGTTCCATATTCCTTTGTATATCTCGGAATTTGCAATTTTGATTTTGTGCATTAAGGTCAGCAACATTCCCACGGTGTGTTCGCCAAGAGAATCTCTGTTGCCTTCGGGCGAGTTAATACATGTAATTTTTTTGCTTGCGGCATAGTCGGTGTCAATGTTTTCCATTCCGGCACCGGCACGTGCAATAAATTTTAAGTTCGGAGCTGCATCAATGATTGCTTTGTCAATTTTAAATTTGCTCCTTATAACAAGTCCGTCATAATTTGAAACGGCATCTTGCAAATCTTCGACCGATAATTCTGCTTTATAGTCGCAATTAAAACCCTTTTGTTCCAAGCGGTCTTTCAGAATATGGTGTGTAGCTTCGGCAATAAGAATATTCATTTTTTTAAATTCTTAATAATCCATTGCGCCTCGCATGGGTTTTGTTCCGTTAAAATATACTCTTATTCCGGCTTTATTTCCGAGTAATTCGCCGTTTTCATTATATCTGAAATAGGCTAACATAACAGAGTTTACTTGTTTGTACATTTTTATGCCTTTTTCGTCAAAATACCAGTCTTCGGTAAATAAAATTTGACCAATATCTTCTCTTTTATGTTCTTTTTCCAGTGCTTTAATTTCGTCAATATTCATTTCTTCGCCGCTCATATAGTCATAAGCTTTTAATTGACCTTTATATACGGCATCAAAAATTTTATCGGCAAGAAGTTTGGTATTGCTTCCGCCTAACCACTGTTGCATATAATATTCGGCTTCGGGATCCGGATTTTTTACATTTGTAATATACATAATGCTGTCAGCCACTTTAATTGCTGTATGTGTCGGTAAAAAATCTGCCGGATTTATGTTTTCTTTTTTTACGGTGTCATTGTTATTGTTCGACTTCTCTTCTTTGCATGAAGCTATAATCGATAAAAACACAAGAGTATAAAGAATAATTTTCAGGTTCATATGTTTATTTTTATAATTAAAGTCCGCATTTGTATTCCGCCGGGTGTCTAAATTTTAGTTCCGGGCGTTTCATCTTTTAAACTTTTAGTGCGACAAAAGTATAAAGAATACTTAATCTTATCAAAAATTCAATTAGTAAATAAGCAATGATTAAAAGACGGTTGAAAAGTTATTCTATTTCGGGGTAAAGAAATTGAAAAAAATATAGACCTTTGCACGACAAGAATAGAGGCGCTAATTAATGAACAAAAAAATAACAAAATACAGCGAAATAAAAAAGAAAGTTGATGTTGATACTCTGAAATGCACGACTGAAGATTTAGCATATTTAACCCATTATCTTCATAATCGAACGAATGATGTTTCAAAATATTATTTACCGCAGGCAGAAGAATATTTCGAGAGTGTTGTAAACGAACCTTTGCAAAAATATTTGTCCATTAATTTCAAGTTTGACATTCCATTTCCAACGCCTAAAAATCCTAAGTTTACATTTATTGATTTGTTTGCCGGGGTAGGTGGTTTTCGAATTGCAATGCAAAATTTAGGCGGTAAATGTGTGTTTTCATCTGAAATTGACAGATATGCAAAAAAAACTTATGAATTAAATTTTGGAGAAGTTCCATTTGGGGATATTACAAAAATTAACGAAAAAGATATTCCGGAGCATGATATTTTATGTGCAGGATTTCCTTGTCAGGCATTTTCAATTGCAGGAAAACGTAAAGGTTTTGAAGAAACACGGGGAACATTGTTTTTTGACATTGCAAGAATATTAAAAGAAAAACGCCCTAAAGCTTTTTTTCTTGAAAACGTAAAGGGATTGAGGAATCATAAAAAAGGAAAAACATTAAAAACCATTCTTAAAGTTTTGCGAAAAGATTTAGATTATTTTGTCCCCAATCCGGAAATAATAAACGCAAAAGATTTTGGCGTTCCACAAAATAGAGAAAGAATTTTTATCGTAGGTTTCCGCAAAGACCAAAATGTTGAAGATTTTAATTATCCAAATCCAACAGGTAAAAAAGTAACTTTTTCAGATATTAAGGAAAATAATGCTGTTCCGGTAAAGTATTATATATCAACTCAGTATCAGGATACTTTGCGCAAGCATAAAGAACGACACGCTAAGAAAGGCAACGGCTTTGGATATGAAATAATTAAAGATGATGAATGTGCAAATGCCATTGTTGTTGGCGGTATGGGTAGAGAACGAAATATTGTAATTGATTGCCGATTAACAGATTTCACTCCTGTAACAAAAATTAAAGGCGAAGTGAATAGAGACGGTTGGAGAAGAATGACACCAAGAGAATGGGCAAGGTTACAAGGTTTCCCGGATAATTTTGAGATTAAAGTGTCAGATGTTCAAGCCTATAAACAATTTGGAAATTCTGTTGCCATTCCGGCAATTCAAGCAACCGCAAAAACATTGATAGAGAAAATAATAAATAATGAAAGGAAATATAAGGTGAATGGTCTGAAATATATACATTGTTGAAATTGTTAAGTGAAAGGCAACTATTTTCAGGAGACGCCAATTTGAATAAGATTAAAGACCTTGTTTATCCGATTATTAGAATCTTACGAAAAGAAATAGATGATGAATTTGTTTATTCGGTAGATGAAAATATTGTCATTATAACAGGTATCAAAAAAGAAATTAGAATAAAAGCAGAGCAATTTGCAAAACAATCAGAAATTTTATTAGATAAAATAAAACAGCCTCAAACGGAACTTATGAAATTCCTGAAATAGACTCTTTTTTTTAACAAATTAATTGTAAAACACTAAAAGCAAAGTCGTCGGTTAAAACAGATATAAGGATTGTAGTTCACGATTGGAAAACAAATACTCCACCGGAATTTGGTTTTAGTATAAAATCTCAATTAGGCAATGCTTCTACTCTTTTAACCCGAAAAATTCATCAAAATATTTGGAAAATCGGGGTTAAAGTGTTATTTTTGAAAGTGTTAACAAAAAAACAATAACACAAAAAAATACCCC
>PDWI01003616.1_pt1 | contig 21626 bp, 20 predicted proteins | sample 1430891 | NCBI WGS metagenome assembly PDWI01 (sample SAMN01162508, study PRJNA174530) | Oral metagenome, whole genome shotgun sequencing project. | biome: Marine environment; feature: Marine mammal; material: Swab sample of the gingival sulcus; isolation source: swab sample of gingival sulcus... | reverse complement strand
GCTTTGTGCTGCATCAACAATCAATAACGCTCCTTCACAAGCAGCGATTGAACGAGAAACTTCATAAGAGAAATCAACGTGACCCGGAGTATCAATTAAATTTAAAACATATTCTTCGCCTTCGTGAACGTAATCCATTTGAATGGCGTGCGATTTTATGGTAATTCCACGTTCTCGCTCTAAATCCATATTATCAAGTAGTTGTGCTTGCTTTTCTCTCTCTGTTACTGTTTGTGTGAAATCAAGTAATCTATCGGCAAGTGTACTTTTTCCGTGGTCAATATGTGCAATTATGCAAAAATTTCTTATATTCTTCATTCGTTATTTCTGTACTAATTCGCAAATATACATAATTGTGAGCTAATATTTAAAAGTTTTTTTGAAACAAAAAGAATAATTACTTTTGCAAAAATTTAAAAAATAACATAATGAATATTAAAGAAAAAATAGCAAACATTGATTGGCTTGTTTTAGGAGGAAAACTTATAGGAGCAATTGTAGTTTTAATTATAGGACTTTGGATTGTGAAAATAATTTCGAAAGCAATTTACAAATTATTACACATCAAAAAAGTAGATGAATCGTTGAAACAATTTATTCTTAGTTTAATTTCAGCTATACTAAAAGTTATAGTCGTATTAGCAGCTGCAGCAACAGCAGGTATAGATTTAACTGTTGTAGGAACCATTATTGCAGCCTCAACTTTAGCTATTGGTATGGCACTACAAGGGTCACTATCAAATATTGCTGGTGGAGCTTTGATTATGTTTTTAAAACCTTTCAAAATAGGTGATTTTATTGAAGCTCAAGGAGTTAAGGGTATTGTAAAGAAGATAGAGATTTTTTCAACCAAATTAAACACATTGGATAATAAAGAAGTTATTATTCCTAATGGTGTTTTATCAAATGGGAATGTTGTAAATTATTCATCAGAAGGAACAAGAAGAGTTGATATTGTTTTTGGTGTTGCGTACGATTCTGATATCAAACAAACTAAAAAGGTACTTTTAGAAGTAATTGAAAGTTATCCAAAAATTTTAAAAGACCCTATTTCTACAGTGGTTGTCACCGAATTAGCAGATAGTTCGATAAATTTCTCTACAAGAACGTGGGTGAAAGTTGAAGATTATTGGGATGCGTATTCTTATATTTTAGAACATGGTAAAATTGCTTTAGATGAAGCAGGGATTGAAATTCCATATCCTACTCAAGTTGAAATTTCTAAAAAAATATAAATATTTTTAGTTTTTTAAAATCTCGATTTGTATTTTTGCTATATCAATTTTAAATACATAATAAAATGAATATTCCATCAGAATTAAAGTATACTAAAGAACACGAATGGGTGAAAGTAGAAGGAGACATTGCAACAATAGGAATTACTGATTTCGCTCAAAAAGAATTAGGTGATATCGTGTTTGTAGATGTAGATACATTAGATGAAACACTAAATGCAGAAGAAGTGTTCGGAACAGTAGAGGCTGTAAAAGCTGTAAGTGATTTGTTTATGCCTGTTTCAGGAGAAGTTATCGAATTTAACGAAGATTTAGAAGAGGCATCTTTAGTGAATACAGACCCTTATGGAAAAGGCTGGATGATTAAAGTAAAATTATCTGACAATTCAGAATTAGATAATTTATTAGATGCGGAAGGATATAAATCTCTTGTACAATCTTAGATTTTTCGATTAATACAAAATAAAGAAAGTCCTTTGTTAAAAGGGCTTTTTTTACACTAACTAGTTAACGTTAAAGCATTAAACAAGTTAAAAAACTATTAAGAAAATAAAAAAACTTAAAAATATTTTTATTTAATTCAAAAAATATTGTACATTAGCACCGATTATTAAACTTAATAAGGATGAAAGTTAAGAAAAACCCAAAATACAAATTAGAAAACTACAGTAAAGTATTTTTACAATTAGGTTTGGTTGTTGCTTTGTTTATTATCTATATTTTATTTGAAAATAGAACATTGTTAGAACAACAAAATGATGGTGGAGACAATTCTAAAGCTGTTGCTGAAGAATATTTAATGGATTTTCAAGAGATTCAAGAAGAGCAACCTGAAGAAGAACAACAACCTGAAGAAAAGAAACCTAAGGTGGAAGTGGAAGAAGTTAAAGAGGTGGAAGATGATAAAAAAATCGAAGAAGCTGTCTTTAATAATGATGATGAAAAAGATCCAGAACCAATTGATGATGATTTTGATGAGCCTGTAGAAAAACCAAAACCAAAAATTGTTGAAACAGTTTCTTTCGTAAAAATTGAGGAGGCTCCTATATTCCCAGGTTGTGAGGGAGAACCTACAAAAGCCGCACGTAAAAAATGTCTTCAGAAGAAAATTACACGTCACGTAAATAATAATTTTAATGCTGATTTAGCAAATGAATTGGGTCTTTCTTCTGGTAGAAAAAGAATTATGGTTCAATTTAAAATTAATCAAGAAGGAAAAGTTACAAATATTCAATCTGTAGCTCCACACCCACAACTAAAAAAAGAAGCTGAACGAATTATCAGAAAGCTTCCTAGAATGAAACCAGGTATGCAAAGAAATACTCCTGTTATTGTGAAGTATGCGTTGCCTATTCAATTCGTTGTAGAGTAAAAATTAAACAAAAAATAAAAGATCGCCTAGAATTAAATATTTTAGGCGATTTTTATTTTACATTCGTGTTAGATTTGAGGCGAGGGAATTCCGTCTGATATTTCTAAATTTGAAAATTATAGAGTTGTTTTATTAGGCAAACCTTCTTACGATAGATTGTCAAAAGTTCAACGTATATTTAACAACTTGCAATCGGAAATTGTCGTAGAAAAAGTTTTAAATTCTCACGAAATAGAAGGATTATTAGCGAGAATGAAAAAATAGGCTGTTTGAAATACAAACAGCCTATTTATAATTATTTCCAAGTTATTGGTAAATTTCTAATTTTAAATTTTGGAGTATATGAATAATCATAAATTCCACCATCTGAATTTTTGGTTCTTATAGCCCCTTCAATTAATTCCATCTTTGTTGTTTTAGGTAATACATTTCTAAAAACTAATTTACCTTTTACTAAAATATTAGTTGGAATATTCCAATCATAATCATGAAAACCATCACTCCCGTTAGGAAATTCAATACTTTTTAAACTATAAGCATTCCCGTTACCATCATAAGCTATTACTGACCTCGTATCAACATTCAAAGACTGGTTAGGCAATCCATGTTTTAATGCAATGACAACCTCCACAGTTTGTGATGCAGAATCTCCTGTACACGACATTATAGCAAAACTATAACCTGAATTAAACGAACTAACGCAAATAGTATTAGGGTCACAAGAAGATTGTGCAACAGCGTCAAATAATGTAAAACAAGAAGTTAAAGTCAAAGTTAAACCTATTAAAAAAGTTAATGTTATTTTTTTCATCTTTATTAATTTTAAAATCTTCACAAAAATAAATTCCATTACAATTAAAAAGTGTATAAAAAATTCCAATTAATGAATATTTTTGTCTATTTTTGAACCATTAATACAATTAATTTAATATGATAGTTAAACCAGAACTAAAAATTAAACAAATCAGAGAGTTAAAAAATATTACTCAAGAATTTGTTGCTAAAGAACTTGAATTATCTACTCGTGCTTATTCCAAAATAGAAAGTGGAGAAACACAACTCACAATTAATCGTTTAAATGAAATAAGTGCAATTTTAAAAGTTGACCCAATAGAAATATTAGGTTTTGATGATAGACAAATTTTTAATAATTGTGAACAAAATGGAAATATAGGGATTAACCATATCAATATGCCCGAAAAACTAATTCAGCAATACGAAGAAACTATAAATGCCTTAAAAGAGCAAATAAAATTATTAAAAAATACAAAATAATAGCAATTTCAGTAATAGAAGAAGCTTTACCTTATACATATTAAAACATCTTCAATTTCATAATTAATGTTCAATTCTGTAAGAAATTTGCAAACCACCTCTGTATGATTAATTAATTTACTCGGCATCATTTTTCCTATTTCCCTTTCTTCAATAGGATTTATTTGTATTTGCTTTATTGCTCTGTATGGAGTTGGCTCTAAGCCAAAATCTATATATTCGCCAGTTGGATTGCTTATCCACTCATTCCAACTACTACCTTTTACGCAATGTTTATATTCCTTAATATTTGGTTTAGTTTGTATTCTGAATTTAACTTTAAATGGTTCTTGTACATAAAGTTCTATTACTTTCAAAATTTTATCAAACGGCGTATCCATTATATTCTCAATTTCCCTTTTTTGATTTCATTCACACATATCTAAAAAGGTTTCTTTTTAGAAGTACTATCGTCGGTTTTAATTCGATTGATTTGGTCAAATCTGAAAATAAATCCACCAATAACCAACACCCCTTGTGCTTGGTAATTACTAAACTGCTCGTATTTCGAATTTGTTAGGTTGCTCCCCTTTACAAACACCGATAAATACTCATTTATGTGATATCCAGCATCAACATTAAGACTAAAATAAGGTTTCAATTCCTTGATTTCGCCTACATTAGTTGGCGTTTTATAACGCACATCGTTTCGACTTCCTACAAAATAGAAATTCAAACCAGAAAACCATTTTTTATCATGAAATTTTGCAAACAATTCTGCTTTTAACTGTGGTAAATTCCACGGTTCTTTCTGATTTGTCATCATGTATTTATCAAAAGTTCCATGAAAACCTAAATTCAACTGACCATCAACAATATATTCCAATTCTGCATCAAAAGATATGGTTTTCACATCATCGTAAACCAAGCCAAAACTATTTCCATATTCATAAGGTTTATAAATTTTTCGTGTTGTTGGGTCAATCGTTTCTTGCCCATTTGATTTTGATTTATTGGCTAAAAACAAGGGTTTATTTTCTTCAACCTTATAACCTGCCATCAAATTATAGTTAAATTTCCCTACAATTCCTTTTAGTCCTCCATAAAAATTATGCTTTTCACGTGTAGGCAAAATAGCATGAGTTGGCGACATAAACGGATTTATTCTTGATAGATTTTCAAAAGTATTTTTCACAAAGCCACCCTTTGCACCAAGGTACATCGAGGTCAAATTATTTTCTGAAAATGCCATATTAACATGCACATCAGGATTTATGTAAGCCTTTGTTTTTGAGTTTGCAAAGTCGTTTGCAATACCCGTTCTAAAACCTACTTTGGTCTTGAAAAGTCCATATTCCCATTCATAATAAGGGTGGAATATCACATCTAAAAATTGATGATTATTTTTCTGATTGACAACATCATAACCTCTTTTAAATCCGCCTAATACAGAATTTAACGAAACCTCAAAATTGATGCTTTCCAAATATTCTCGCCATTCATTTAATGGAAAAATAAACAAGGCATTTGCACCCAAATTGACTTCGTTATTTCCATAAGCATCATTGAAAAAACCGATATTTCCCTTTACAGTTTCGATGTATAATTCATCAAAATCAATTCGCCCCATAAGTGCATAACTGTTATAGGTTAATAACGAATTTTGATCAATTACTTTTAATGCTTTTTTATCAAAATTCATCTCTTCATATGGGAGACCATACCAATTATATCCGTCAAAACTGATTTTACTGCGTAACTCCCAATCATAATAATTTGTTTCTTTGATGTAAAACAAATCCAAGTTAGAATTGAAATAGGTTGAACTGATATTCGATTCTATTGGATTATTTGAATAAATCCCCTGAAATTGAGCTCCATACTCAAAATCAAAAGCCGAATTTTCATGAACATTAACATCTACATAAGGCGTTATTTTATTTCCAAATCCAGCCTTAATATAATTTTTAAATATTCGTTCTTTATCTTCCTGTTTTATGACTTTCATCTGCACACCTTTCGGAATAAATGTAGATGCCACAGGCTTTACTTTGAATTCATAATCCAATTTCTTTTTATCAATATTTCTACTAAATTCAATTTCAGGAATACGTTTTATTTTCTCTGCATCCGTTACTTTTGGCGTATAAGACGTGATGACCTCAACGGTTTCCGTTTTTATACTGTCTTTTTTAATTTCCTTTGGTTCATCTTGAGCATTTACACTAATTCCAATAAATGCTAACCATATAATTACTACTTTTCTCATTGTCCCATATTAGAATTTATTGACTCATTTTGTTTTGACTCTTGATGTTTTACTTTATTCAATTCATTTTGAGCATCTTCTACAAGGTCTTTATATTGTCCAAAATTTTTAATCACATTTTCAAGTATATAAGTCGCTTGATATGAATCTCCTAAAGCAAAATAATTTTTAGCCATTACAATGTAACTTTTTACGCCCCAATACTTATAACTTGCGTATCCTGCTATCAAATTTTGTATTTCAATATTCGAATTTTTATAATCCTCATCTTCGTGTAAGAATAAGGCCTTATAATATAAGGTTTCCGCTTTCACCTCTTTTTTAGCAGTTTCATCAAGCACCTCATAATATTCTCTTGCTGTTGGATAATCTTTTTCGAGGATTGCAATACGAGCGATGATTAATTTTGCATCTTCTTCGATTGCTTGGTCTAATTTAGAGTTCATAAGTACCTCATTTGCAAAATCTTTCGCCTTTTTATATTCTTTCTTCTCGAAATATGATTTCATCAAATTATTTTTAGCAAACAATACATTATGTTCTAAATTTGCCTCTCTTTCTAATTTTTCCAATACTGGAATTGCCTCGTCCCACTTATTTAAATCAATATATATCTGCCCTAATTTCGAGGTTACATCTTCTGTAAATTCGTTTTTCTCTTGCTCCATTACATATCTATAATAAGGTATTGTTCTTTTTTTCTGACCTAAATTATAGAATGATTCTCCCAAATAATAATTTACGTTAAGCAAGTGCGCTCCCTCTGGAAATTTTTGCAAATACGATTTTAAACTCAATATTGCTGTTGCAAAATCTTCGTTAAAATAAAGATTTTGAGCAGCTATAAACGAACTGTCATCAATTTCTCTATGTGAGATATTTACATTAGGCAAAGTCTTTACCCAAGTAACATAAGGCTGAATATCTCCCTGGTCAATTGATACGTTTCTAACATTGGTTATTGCCTGTTTCGCCTCTTCTGAACTTGGGAATTTCGCCACAACCTCCTTAAATCGAGTTAATGCGTTGGCATAATCTTTTTGTGAATAATGATAAAGCCCTTTTCTAAGCAATACTGACGGTAAATAACTACTGCTTGAATGATTAGCAATAATTTCATCAAAATAAGGAATTGCTTTTTTGTCTTTTTTCAAAGAATTATATGTTACAGCTGTTTGATACAATGCATCATCAATATAAACAGACTGCGGATAATCTTTTACTAACTTTTTCAGATCTTTTATTTTAGCATTCTTTTTGTTAATCAAACCTTTAGACATTGCTCGTTGATACAAAGCATAATCTGCTCCCGCCCCTTGAGATTCGATAATAATATTGTAGTTTTTTATTGCCGTGGCATAATCTCGAATTGCATAATACGAATCACCTAAACGATTAATTGCATCATCTTTCATATCTACATCGACATCATCGCCAGAATTTATAAATTTCTTAAAATATTTTCCTGCATTTTTATAATTATTTTGTTTAAAACACGAATACGCAATATTATAATCGATATTTTTAAATTTCTCTAGGTTAGCTGTTTTATCAACTTTTAAGAAATGATACAATGCTTCTTTGTATTTACCAAGAAGATATTGAGATTCTGCCATCCAATAAAGAGCTTTATTTTTAATTTTAGGATCTTTAGAATTCGATGCAACTAAAAAATAAGGCATTGCTCTTCTGTATTCTTTTTCTTGAAATAATTGAATTGCTCGATACAAAGAAACCTCCTCGGTTAATTCGTGATTTTTTTCCTTATTTGAATTAAGATATTTCAACGCGCTTACAAAATCATGCTCATGTAAGTATGATGTAATTAGTAATTCTTCTAATTTAGGATTTTCTTTTGAGGTAGGATATTTTGACATGTACTCTTTAATCGTATTCGAAATGCTGTTATATGGATTTCCTTCTTCATAACTTAATTTCGTATAATTTAGAGCAGCATCTTCCTGAACTTCGTTAACGAATGGCATTTCATAAGCATTTTTAAACGCATTTAAAGCCTCTGCTTTTTTGTCTAATTTCATATAACAAATCCCTAAATGATAATATGCATTTTGAGAAATAGTATTTGTTCCACTGATGATTTTAGTAAAATATTCAGCTGCTTTTTCATAATCATTTTGCTTATAATACGCATAACCGATATAATATAAATTAGTGTTATTCCATTTACCACGCTCATCTTTATATTGCATCAAATACGGAATACATTTTTGATATTCGCCTAGGTTGAAATAACTTTCACCTATAATTTTAATAATGTCTGATTTATTTCCTACGAGTTCTCTATCCTCTTCGGTCTTGCCTTTTTTACTCTTTACACGTGTACGTGTTTCGCCTTTCGCTTTTGATAATACTTTTTCTCCAATTTTGATTGCTTTTTCAAATTCTCCATTTTTAAAAGCCATGTCCAAAAGGTAATAATTTGCCTCTTCTTGATAGGATGCATTGTTTGCTAATTGGGCAAAATTTTCATTTGCCTCTTCAAAATTTTCTTGTCTATGTGAGATATATCCGTAGTAATATCTAGAATCATTTCCGTATTCTGGACTCCCCAGCAAGGTTCTGAATTTCTCTTTTGCATCTGCATAATAATCGGTTATCAAAAACATGTAACCCATCTTAAAATTCATTTCATGTAATTGATCTTCAGTTAGATATTTAGGATCTACTTTAGAATACCATTCCAACGCATGAGCCGCTTTTTGATTCGAATAATAGTAATTTCCGATATTATAAAATGCTTTCTGTTGTAGACTGTTGTTTGGGTAGTTTTCTACAAAAGCCAAGACCTTTTTTTCTGGTTGCGTTTGCTGTAATTTAATAGCGCACAATACATCGTAATAATCTGCTTTTGCTTTCAAATTGCTTTCTTTAGGCGTATTTTTTGAAACCTCAATAAATAATTTTTGAGCACTTGCATACAATCTAGAATTATATAATTCAACTGCTTTATGAATTTTTGTATTAAAATTAGTTTTAATTTCGTTTTGCTGTCCAAAACTACTAAAAACCACAACAAAAAATACAAATCCTAAAATTTCCTTAAATTTTTTCCTCATAGTTTATTTTATTATCATTAAATAAATTTAATGAATTCTATAATATTCGTAAAAATGTTAAATTTTTTAAAGATATAATTTTATTATTATCAATTATTTATACTAAAAACTGATACTTTTTTAATGACTTTATATTTATATAAAAAATTTAAATGTCAAATATAAAAAATGTATAACAGATTTGTTATAAAAATGTTATTTTTGTTAAAATTTTTTTTATGAGTGAACTTATTTTACATCTCGAAAATGCAAATATACATCAACAAGGAAACTTAATCTTGTCGAATGTCAATTTCAAAATGAACAAAGGAGATTTCTACTACATGATTGGAAAAACTGGAAGCGGAAAAAGTAGTCTTTTGAAAACTCTTTACGGAGATTCTCCTTTAATAGAAGGAAATGGAAATGTCGTTGGATTTGATTTAAAAACACTGAAAGACAAAGACATACCTTACTTAAGAAGAAAACTAGGTGTTATTTTTCAAGATTTCAAACTTCTTACAGATCGCGATGTTTTTGATAATTTAGAATTTGTTTTAAAGGCAACTGGATGGAAAAACAAAGCCGAAAAGAGAGACCGAATTGAAGAAGTTCTTGAGAAAGTAGGAATGTTAGAACACATTCATAATCGAACTTTTGAACTTTCTGGTGGAGAGCAACAACGTGTTGCGATTGCTCGTGCTTTATTAAATAATCCTGAATTAATTTTAGCAGATGAGCCCACAGGAAACCTTGATCCTAAAACGTCTTTGGAGGTAATGAATCTTTTAAATGAAATTCATCAAAGTGGAAACACCATTTTAATGGCAACTCATGATTATCAGTTAATTGTAAAATACAAACAAAAAACCGTTAAATGTGAAAATCAAGAATTATTTGAGGTACAGCAATCTTAAAAAAATAATTTTTATAATTCTAATAAATGTCTAATAACCGCAATTAGAACACCAACAAAACCACCTACAATAGCTCCGTTTAATCGGATATATTGTAGGTCATCACCAACTTTATTTTCTATTTGAGCAACAAGCTCTTTGTCATTTAATTTATTTAAACTATCCATTACCATATTCCCTATAAATTGTTGGCTTTTTTCAACCATTTCACTTATAGTTTCTTTGATAGAATTATCCAAAACATCTTTGATTTTAGGATCGTTTTCTATTTTAGTAAGTAGGTTTTGAAATTGATTTTCTAATGCACTTTTTGTTTTCGGAGCGTTCATCAAATCATTTACCAAATTACTCCATTGAATATTTATTAATAATTTTTTGATATTCTGAATAAATTTAGAAACTTCATCGTCATTAGTAGTTAATTTATGTGAAAAATCTAAAAAATATACATCAATTTTAGCTCTTAATCCTGATTTTGGATTTGCTTTTGCATCAAGTATAAAATCATCAAAAGCTCTGATTAATTTTTGTGTAATTGACTCAACATCAATAGCTTTAGATCCAGTTCCAAAATTTACAAGCAAATTTTTAACCAAAGATTCATCTCTATAAGTATCTATCTGTTTCTGAACAGTATTTTGTAATATCATTCTGGTTGAATCCGAATGAATAGCCTTTTGAGAAGCCTCTAAAACTTTAGTCCACAAATCATTATAAGCTGAAGATGAAATATTTTTCTTCAAAAATCCACCAATCAATCCACCGATATCAATGGTGTTTATTTGTTTATTTACAAAAAGATTAAAATCCTCTGATTGTGTTATTTTACTAAAAAAAGAAGTGATTTTAGTTTTATCAAGAGTTTTTAAATAGTTTATAATTTTATTTGTGATAGAAATATTAGCTAATTTTTCTTTGATTACAATTGGAGAAAGCCATTCGGTCGTAACTAAATCAACGATTGCTTTGGAAATTTTAGCTCTATTTTTTACGATAATATTGGTGTGCCTGCTAATAAATGGTATCGGAATTTCACGAAACAAAGCTTTTACAGCAAACCAATCTGCGAACCCTCCGACAGTTGCTGCTTCGAAACCTGCTAAAAGAATATGCCATCGATTATCCAAATAACCAAATGAAATACAATATTGAACAACAATCAGCCCAATAACCGCAATGATTAAGGAATTTCGCCCTGTATTATTTTTTTTCATCAAAATATTTTTACACGACAGGTTTGTAATCCTTTCCGTCAATCACAATTTTTGCAATAATTTCTTTCAATATTTCTGATGTTCCACCACCAATAGGACCTATTCGACTATCTCTCAACAATCTTGCCATAGGATATTCTTCAATATACCCGTAACCACCAAGTAATTGCAAGGCATCATAAATAACTTCATCCGCCATTTGAGTAGATAATAATTTACTCATACTCGCCTCTTTCACAACATATACGCCGTCGTTAAGACGTTTTGCAATAGAGTAATTATATTCCTTACACATATCTACTTTTGATGCCATCTCGGCAATTTTATGTCGTAACGCTTGAAATCTATTTATTTTTTGACCAAAAGCCTCTCGCTCACTCATGTATTTTGTAGCATATTCAACAGCGAATTCTGCACGAGCATGTGCATTGATTCCCATAACCAAACGCTCTAAAGCAAAATGTTGCATGATATACGGAAAACCTTTCCCTTCTTCGCCTAACAAATATTCTTGCGGAACTTCAACATTATCAAAGGCTATTTCAGCAGTATCCGATGCTCTCCATCCTAATTTATCTAATTTTGTGGCAGAAATTCCTTTCATATTTCTATCCATCAAAAAAAGACTCATTCCATTGTGTCTATTTTCTGGATTTGTCTTTGCAGCAACGATTAAATAATCAGAATATACTCCATTCGTAATGAATGTTTTAGAGCCGTTAATAATATATTTATCACCTTTTTTTACGGCTGTGGTTCGCATTCCTGCAACATCAGACCCACCAAAAGGCTCCGTAATACAAAGGCAACCAATTAGTTTCCCTTCGATACTTCCTGTTAAATATTTTTTCTTAATTTCATGAGATGCTTCATGTTTTAGGTGCGACATATTCAAATAAGAATGCGCCCACATTGCAGCAGCAAATCCGCCTGAATTCACTCTTTGCAATTCTTCTAAAAATATTACAGTATAAAACAAATCAAGGTCTAATCCTCCATATTCTTCGGACTGATTTAATCCAAAATAGCCCATTTCTCCAAATTTTTTCCAGATAAATCGTTCTATTTTTCCATCTTTTTCCCACTTATCAACATACGGAACGACTTCTTTTTGTAAAAAATCTCTAAAACTTTTTCTAAAAACGTTATGTTCTTCTGTAAAATACATATTTAATCTTTTTTTGTAACCTACTCAAAAGTTAAGTTACTTAAATCTTGTTTATTATTCCAAAATGAAACAATTATAATTTCTTCATCTAACACTTTATAAAAAATGGAATAATTAGATGTAACTACAATTTTTCTAATTTCCATTTCTTCTATCTCCATAAAAACAGCACCTGAAAAAGGGAACGAAGACAATATTTTTACAACTTCATTTACTTTTTCTTTAATTTTAACATGAACTTTTAAAGCTCCATACATTCGTTTTAAACGATTTAATGTACAGATATATTCTTGATTTGCTTCATCAGTCCATTTTATGCTTAACTTCCGCATATTGCTTCCGCCATCTTTTGGACTTCTTCATTAGATTTCACCTTCCCATCTTTGATATTTTGCAAGCCTCTTTTAAGACTTTCCAATAATTCAACAGATGTCTCTTCTTTTTTTACCCTCAATCCAATTCCTTCCAAAAGACTAACCGCTTTTTGGTATTGTTCAAAAGTTATATTTCCTTCCAATTGTATTGTATTCATAAATTATAATTTTACAATTTACCTAGCCTCCAAATATAAAACAATTTTTTCATATTTATCTAATGGAAAATCTTTTATATTTTTGAGCTCGCTAATATTTTGTAATTCAGCAACTTCATCTCTATAATCAAAAATTTTCTTACATAATTCATAATCAACATAAGGCGTACGTAAAACCTCCTTGAAACTTGCTGTATTGACATTTACTTTTTTTATGGCTAATTTTTCTATAATTTTAAAAGTTCCTAAAATCTTTTCTGCGATTTGCTTATCCAATCCCCAAACTTCATAAAGTTGATTTTCAAAATTAAAACCCTGTAATTTAGTGCGATATTTTATAATTCTTTCTGATAATTTATCTCCTACACCGCTTATTATTTTTAAGTCTTCTACAGTAGCTTTATTCAAATCGTTTGTAGTAGGCTCTACTTTTTTAACCTCTTTTTTAAACTTTTTAAATTTCTTTTTCTTGGGATTTGTTACCCAATCAGGAAATTTAAAATAAGGCGATATTTTTAAAAACAAAGTATCTGAAATTTTGGTAATTTCTTTAAATTGTTTAGCGGAATTAATCCATTTATTTTGGTTTCTAAATTTATGAAGTCTATCGATTTCACCAACAGACATTCCCAATTGATAACCTTTAAAATCAGTTATAAAATTAGGATTAAATGGATAAATCTTTGGCTTTTTATCTTTAAGTTTTAGTCGTTTTAAACTATCTATTTGATTCTGAAACTCTTGTTCTTCTAAACTAAATTTTTCAGAATTACTTTTATTATTTAGAGAAAATAATACAATTTGTAAAATAATAATTAAAACCAATAAAGCAAAAACCCCTATTCTTTGACCTTTAGAGTACAAAAGAATATAGGATTTTAATTTTTTCATCATTTTTTTAATGCTTTACTTTTATTGCTCTTAAGTATTTCACTAATTCTCCTCTAACTTTTGGGAATAAAATAACAAGTCCTATAATATTCGGAACTGCCATTGCAAAAATCATTGCATCCGAGAAATCAGTAACAGAACTCAAACTAGCAACAGACCCTACAATAATAAATAAACAAAATATAATTTTATAGGTATATCTTGCTAAATCTGAACGACCAAATAAGAAAAACCAACCTTGTAAACCATAATAAGACCATGATAACATTGTTGAAAAAGCGAATAATACAACCGCTAAAGTCAAGATATAAGGGAACCATGGCAATACTGATGCAAACGCTTTTGAGGTTGCTAAAACACCATCAGGAGATTTCACACCATAAGTCATAATAGAGCCATCTCCGTTAGTGATAATAATTACTAAAGCAGTCATTGTACATACTACAACTGTATCTATAAATGGCTCTAAAAGCGCCACCAAACCTTCTGATGCCGGATATTGAGTTTTCACCGCAGAGTGTGCAATAGCTGCTGATCCAACACCTGCTTCATTAGAAAATGCTGCCCTTTTAAATCCTTGAATAAGTACGCCTAGAAAACCTCCAGCAATTCCTTCTGGGCTAAATGCTCCGTTAAAAATTTGCGAAAATGCATCTCCTATATGTTGATAATTTACTGTTAAAATAATAATTGCTGCAAAAAAATAAATTCCAACCATAAACGGAACAATTTTTTCAGTGATATTTCCGATTCTTGTAATTCCTCCTAAAATAACTATCGCAACTAACACAGACATAATAATTCCAAATATCAAACTCGAAGAACCATCTAAATGAAACATTGTTACAAATTGCTGTGCCGCCTGATTCGCTTGAAACATATTTCCACCACCAAAAGATCCACCTACAACCATTACTGCAAAGAAAATAGCTAACACTTTCCCCAAACCACTTTGACCAACATCGGCAAGCCCTTTTTTAAGATAATACATTGGCCCACCATAAATTTTTCCGTTTTTACCAACATCACGATATTTGACAGCCAAGGTACATTCTACAAATTTAGCAGACATTCCCAATAAACCTGCAATAATCATCCAAAATGTCGCCCCTGGACCACCTAAAGACAACGCCACTGCAACTCCTGCAATATTTCCTAAACCAACAGTCCCTGAAAGTGCTGCTGTTAAAGCTTGAAAATGAGAAACCTCTCCTTGTTTGTCTTCAATTCTAATAGTTTCGATAGCATCTCCACCCGGAGTAGGATCTCCATCTATTTCCCCTGAAACAGGGTGGTCTAAATCGTCATATTTTCCTCTTACGATATTAACGGAAACAGGAAACCTTCTAATGTTTACAAATTTGAAAAGTATTGTAAATAATAAACTTGCCAACAATAACATTATAATCACTAAAGGAAGTTCTATCGGTTTTTTTTCTGTTCCAAAATTTATTGAATAAAAAACAATATTCCCCCAAGCCTCAGCAATAGGCTTAAAACCTTCATTTATCTTTTCTGCCAAGCCTTTTGAATCTTTTGCAAAAGTTAGTATTGGAGTTAATATTGTAAATAATGTAGCTAAAAATCTATTCTTCATTCTAAAAAATTTAATATTTCAGCAATGTTATGAAAAATTTAAGTTTTTAGCAAATTTTAAATACATTTTATACTTTTTTTATAAAAAATAATATTTTTTATTAGTTAAATTAAAGTATCTTATGTATCAAAAAAATATTATTTTTTAAACTCTTCTTCTTCATCACTTTCGATGCCTAAAGCATCATAAATATATTGAAAAGTAGATAAAAGTTGAGGTTTTCCATCTACTAGTGCTACATCGTGTTCAAAGTGAGCAGATGGCTTATTATCTCGTGTCGTGATTGTCCAACCATCTTTGTGACTGCGAATTCTTTTCGTTCCCAAGTTAATCATTGGTTCGATGGCAACCACCATTCCTTCAATAAATTTTTTACCACGTCCACGACGTCCGTAATTTGGCATCTGCGGATCTTCATGCATTGTTTTTCCTAATCCGTGTCCAACAAGCTCTCGCACCACTCCATAACCAAAACTTTCACAATATTTTTGAATGGCATATCCTACATCTTCTACACGATTGTTTTTCTTGAATTCTCTAATACCAATGTATAAACTTTCTTTAGTAACTTTTAAAAGTTGAGCTACCTCTGGCGTAACCTCACCAACAGGAAACGTGTACGCATGATCACCATAAAATCCGTGTTTTATTGCTCCACAATCAATAGAAAGAATATCGCCTTCTTGAAGCGGTGTGTCATTCGGAATTCCGTGAACAACCTGCGAATTAGGACTGACACACAAGGTATTAGGAAAATCATATAATCCTAAAAAACCAGGAATTGCTCCTTGTTCTCGTATAAATTCTTCTGCTAATTTGTCCAAATATAAGGTTGTAACTCCGGGTTTAACCTCTTTTGCTAACATTCCTAATGTTTTAGAAACAACTAACGCACTCTCTCGCATTAATTCAATTTCTTCTGGTGTTTTTGGTATAATCATAGTGCAAATACTATTCTATAATTTTTTGCAAAGATAAAAATAGTATCAAAATTTCATCAGATAAATGAAAAATAATTTAAAAAGTGTATCTTAGCAAAAGAATTCACTAAAACATTTTGTAAAATGCTAGAATTGAAAGAGGTATCTAAATCTTATGAAAAACAAACTGTTGTAAATTCCATTTCGTTTGATGCGAAAGAGGGCGAAATTGTAGGCTTTTTGGGCGTAAATGGAGCAGGAAAATCAACAAGTATGAAAATGATAACAGGTTTTATAAAGCCTGACAAAGGTTCGATTGCTGTTGATGGTATTAATGTCAATGAAAATCCGATTCAGGCACAACATAAAATAGGATATTTGCCAGAACATAATCCATTATATTTGGATATGTATGTTCGTGAGTATTTACATTTTCAAGCAGATTTATATAAGGTTGACAAAAAAAATATCGATGATGTGATTGAAAAAGTAGGATTGACCTCGGAAATTCATAAAAAAATACATCAATTATCGAAAGGATATCGTCAGCGTGTTGGATTAGCATCGGCAATATTACACAACCCTAAAATTTTGATTTTAGATGAGCCAACAACAGGACTCGACCCCAATCAACTCGTGGAAATAAGGGAATTGATTAAGGAGTTAGGAAAAGATAAATTAGTGTTATTGTCTTCGCACATCATGCAAGAAATCGAGGCTGTTTGTAATCGTGTGATTATCATTAATAAAGGTAGTATTATTTTAGATGAAAAATTAAAAAATTTAGTTTCTACCGAGCAAATTATTCACGTTTCGTTCGATTATAAAATTGAAGAACAGTTTTTAAAACGCATTCCGAATATCAAAGAAATTAAAAATAATTTCGACAATTCATGGACTTTAAATTTTGATTCCGAAGAAGATGCACGACCTTTATTGTTCGATTTTGCAAAAGAATACGAATTGAAAATTTTAGAATTAAATAGAGAAAATAAAAGTTTAGAAAAATTATTTAGAGAATTAACTCAGAATTGATATGAATCCTAAAAAAGTTGTAATACATTTATTTTTTTTACTTGTTTGTTCACTGACACAAGCTCAGGAAAAATTTGTAATCAGCGGAAAAATAACGGATTACAATAACGGCGAAACCTTGCTCGGTGCGTCGGTTTATTTAGAAGGAACAAAGTTAGGAACAAGCACCAACGAATACGGTTTTTATTCCCTCACGGCACCAAAAGGAACGTATAAAATGGTAGTTTCTTACTTGGGTTTTGAAGATGTTACAAAGCAAATCAACCTTGATGCTAATTTAAGATTGGATTTCAAATTAAAAGAGCAATCGAATATGTTGGAAGAGGTTGTTCTTTCTTCAAAAAAAACGAATTTAAGAAAGCCTCAAATGAGTGTTTCGAAACTTTCCAGCGCTACCATAAAACAGATTCCGAGTGTTGCTGGCGAGGTCGATATTATCAAATCAATTCAGATGCTCCCCGGAGTTAGCAATTCGGGCGAGGCATCATCAGGGTTTAATGTTCGAGGAGGTGCAGAGGATCAAAATTTAATTTTATTTGATGAAGCGATTATTTATAATTCGTCACATTTATTCGGTTTTTTTTCGGTTTTTAATAACGATGCTGTTAAAAATATCAAATTATACAAAGGCGGAATTCCATCTAAATTTGGCGGTAGAATTTCTTCTGTTTTGGATATTCGACAAAAAGACGGTAACAAAAAAGAATATAAAGTCACTGGTGGAGTTGGCTTGATTTCCAGTCGATTAACGTTAGAGGGGCCAATCGTAAAAGATAAATCATCCTTTTTATTGGCTGGACGAACGGCTTATTTTAATCTTTTTTTATCTTTAATGAAAAATGAATATCGTTTTGGTTTTTATGATTTTAACCTAAAAACAGATTATCAAATCAATAAAAATAATTCGTTGTATTTTTCTTCATATTATGGTAACGATGATGTAAATTTTTTTGATACGTTTATCAATTCGTATGGAAATATTTCTGCAAATTTACGTTGGAATCATATTTTTGATGATACTATTTTTTCTAATTTATCATTCATTTTTAGCAAATACGATTATCGTTTTGAACTTGATTTCGTTGGTTTTGAATGGAAATCTGACATAAAAAATTATCAGTTGAAATACGACGTAAATTATTTCATGAATGATAAAATGAAATTTGATGTAGGGTTAAGTTTGATTAATTATAAATTTAATCCGGGAATTTTAAATCCTCTTAAAAGCAATTCGATTAATCATACAGAATTAGATAAAAAATACGCTATCGAAACAGGGTTTTACGCAGGATTAGAACATAAAATTAGTTCTAAATTTACTGCAAAATACGGTTTTAGAATTAGTACTTTTAGCCGAATAGGTTTACAAGAAATAAATCTTTACAAAGATGATAAGCCATTGGTTTTCAATGATAATTTAAAAATTTACGAGAGAGCGAAACCTATTGCCAAAAAGAACTATAAAAATAATGAATTGATGCATTTTTATGCAAATTTTGAACCTCGTTTGGCGTTTTCGTATCAACTGAATGAGTTGTCATCTGTAAAAGCGAGTTATAACAGAATGGTGCAATATATTCATTTGGTTTCGAATACTGCATCGGCCGTGCCTCTTGATGTTTGGGCTCCAAGTGGAAAATATATAAAACCGCAATTAGCGGATCAATATGCAATTGGATATTTTAAAAATTTTAAAAATAATATGTATTCATTGGAATTGGAGAGCTATTATAAAACCGTTGCAAATCGATTGGATTATATTGATGGCGCTAGGTTAATCGGTCAAAATGTATTAGAACGAGAAATTTTGAGTGGCGAAGCTAAATCTTATGGTTTGGAATTGTTATTCCGTAAAAATACAGGGAATTTCACAGGTTGGGTGGCTTATACTTTGTCTAAATCGCAACAAAGAGCTTTGGGTGGAATTTATAGCGGGACAGGAATTAATGAGGGGCAATGGTATAACACAGTTTATGATAAAACACACGATTTCTCATTTACAGGAAATTATAAACTCAATGAAAAATGGAGTTTTAGTGCGAATTTTGTCTATCAAACAGGGCGACCTGTAACCTATCCTAATGGACAATTTGAATATATTGGAACCTCATTTCCAACGTATAACACTCGAAATGGCAATCGTCTGCCTGATTTTCATCGCCTTGATATTTCGGCAACGCTAACGCCACGAAAAAATAAACATAGGAAATGGAAAAGTGAATGGATTTTCGGAATTTATAATGTTTATAATCGTAAAAATCCTGCATCTATAACCTTTAGTCAAAATTGGGAAAAAGGAAGAAACGAGGCTGTTCAAATGTCAATTCTTCCTATAATTCCGTCTGTTTCGTATAATTTTAAATTTTAAAAATGAAAAAGTTTTTATACCTATTTTTAATTTTTATTTCTTGCAAAGAACTTGTTGATATCGACGTTCCAAATGCAGGTCAACGACTTGTCGTAGAAGCTTCTATAAATTGGGAAAAAGGAACAAAAGGGAATAATCAGTTTGTGAGATTGACAAAATCAACCGCTTATTTTGAAACTAAAAAGTATTATGTAAAAGGCGCCAAAGTTACGATTACCAACAATGACACAGGTGATGTTTTTGATTTTCACGAAACTAAAAACGGAATATATTTAGCTAAGAATTTTATTCCTAAATTAGATAATGAATATATTTTAAATATTGATTATCAAGGGAATAAGTACGAAGCATCAGAAAAAATGGTTTCTGTGGTTGCGATTGATAGTATAAAAACTTCTGAATTTAAGTTTTTTAACGGAATGAATAAAATGGTGGAAATGTATTATAAAGACCCTAAAGATATTGAAAATCAATATATAACATTATTTTACCATAATAATATTCCTAAATTACGATTTAGAACCGACCGAGTTTCTGACGGAAATGTAAATTATATTGGTTTTAGTGATAAAAAATTAAAAAAAGGTGATAAAATCGGTATAGGTTTTTTTGGGGTTTCTAAACGTTATTACGAATATATGAAAATTTTATCTAGTCAAGCAGGGAGCAATAGTGGTTCTCCATTTCAAACGCCCCCAGCCAAAATTCACGGAAATTGTAGAAACCTGACAAATCCCGATGAACACGTGTTGGGCTATTTTAGATTGTCACAATTTGTGAAAACAAGTTATACGGTGGAGTGATCTTTTCAAATTTCATTCATAATTTCGGATACGAAAACATACTTATACTTAATGCCTTGCTTGATATTGTTTAAAATTATGTATAAAATTTATTTTATAAGGGATTTATTCAAATCGGTAGTGATAAAAGTACCTTTTCCTCGTGTTGCTTCCGAAAAACTTTTAAAATAATTTTTTGCATCGCCTTTTTTCCAAGGTTTTGAAAAATCTTCGGTGTCAGTACTTATGATTTTCCATTCATTTTCGGTTAAATCTCTATCTGTCAAAACCAAAACAAGGGCTTTAAACTCCTTTTGAGAATTCTGAGATGATGGATTTCTATTTCCAAATTCTTCTAATATTGTTTTATAAGTATAGGTCTTTTTATTTCTTCTAAATGTAGTGGTATTTTTATTCCTATCATATCTGTATGTATTTTCATCAATACTTGTAAATACATCAAATGGTTTAATTTCTGAAATGTCAATCATTCCCATTAAATAAAGCTCTAAGTCATTGTAAACAATTCCATTTCCTCCATTAGCATTCATTCCAAAACCGTTAACAGTATAACTTCCATCTGCGTTTTGTTTTAATGTATTTTGTTGAAATCCACCAAGTTGCCCTAAACTACTTCCTCCTACAAATCCCCAATGAGGAATATTATTATACACTTCTGCTTTTCCTTTTTCATTTGTATAGACTAATTTTGAAGGAATTAAAAAATTACCCCAAGTGTGCATTATTTCGTGTAAAGCAGGTCCTGTTTTTAGGTAAGATAAAGCAGATAATTGCATTATTGATTTTAATTTACCTTTTGAGCCATATTCTGAGCTATCATCATAAATTTGTTTACCTATGTTCTGAACATTGTTAGATACAGATTTCAATTCTCCATAAGTATCAAAATTTTCTGGTATTTTATTGGTCTCAGGAGTAGTTAAAACTATGCACTTTTAGTGCATTTACCTTTCAGGTTCTAAAAACTTTGTATTTTTGTGGTATGGAAAAACATC
>PDWI01009426.1_pt1 | contig 21627 bp, 22 predicted proteins | sample 1430891 | NCBI WGS metagenome assembly PDWI01 (sample SAMN01162508, study PRJNA174530) | Oral metagenome, whole genome shotgun sequencing project. | biome: Marine environment; feature: Marine mammal; material: Swab sample of the gingival sulcus; isolation source: swab sample of gingival sulcus... | reverse complement strand
ATTACATTGGGCGGGTATTTTTTATTGGCTGTTTAGTGCTTAGTTTATTGTGTGATGCTTTGTAATTATCACAGGACATCTGTTTTTTACCACGTACGTTTCTTTTAGCATGCCAATTGATATATGCGAATTATTTGCATTGTATAGAGTTAATTATAATGGCTATTATGATAATGGGGAAACTTATAGTTGTTATCGCACTATATTTAAACCCAATGTTAAAGTAGGCGATAAACTAATATTAGAAAGGATGAAATACTATCCATATGATTTAGTGAAAAGAATTGAATCAGAAATGATAAGTATTGCGTTAACTATTATCAGTTTGATAGTAGTATTCATTTTTATAAAGTCTAAAAAGAAAAAGATGAAAACATTAACAGCTAATCATTTATTAGATGAGAATATAAAAAAAGAAAGTTATTCTAAAATAAGCGTTAAGACCATTATTATAGTGAATTTGATTTTTATAATTTTAGAATTTTTAAATGCATTCACACCATCATTTATATTTTTTGTTATACCGTGCGAAATAATTATTTTATTGAAATTTAATCAACAAATCTTTCTATTTACTCCTGCTTTATTATTATATACATTTATTTGTTCGGCACTTGCAGAAAAAATGTACCCAAAGTATCGATTGGAAATTTTATGGTACTTTATTAATTTTATTTTTAAATTAATTGTAGTATTATTTACGTTATTTGTTGTATGGAGAATTAGAAAGAATAAAGAATAAAAACCATGTTATACAGAGAACGAACTGCCCCGCATTGTTATCCGAATTTATCTTTTCAATAATCACAAAAACCTTAGAAATTTAGCGGTTGCTACGCAAAGTAGTATAAAAAATTCAAATGTAAACTGTAGTTTCTTGCTGTATTTGATAAAAATATCTATAATCAAAGGCGATATAATCAAATACAATTAGGGGGTTGGCGACAAGCAAAGGCGATTAGAAAAGATTATTCGAGTTTAAAAGTAGATAATGCTAAGAAAAATAATTACGGAAAGGCTAGTAGTGAAATTGTTGATGTTTTAATTGTTTTACTGGGACTTTGTAATTCACTCGATATAAATTTAGAACAGGCATTTTTAGAAAAAGAAAGCAAAAATATTAAAAGGGAATGGAGTAAGTAAAAAATGGAAAAAACAGTAGCTAATGGTGCTTATGATAATAGCGTGAATGAATAACCTCTTTTGTTGCATTTGTGCTTAAATAATGATATAATATACGCACGAATGAAACATCGGAGGTGAATTGTGAATTATATAAATAAATGTAAAAATATACTTAAAGATAGTGGTGGAATAATAACAACTAAAGCTTTAAAAGAAAATAATATACCTACAATTTATCTTACAAGAATGATTGAAAATGGTGATATTATAAGGGTATCAAGAGGAATATATATAAATGAAAATGGTGATTATGATGAATATTTTTTTTTAAATGAGCGGTATAAGAATATTGTATTTTCTTATGTTTCAGCACTTTATCTACTGAATTTTACAGATATAATACCACAAAATATGGAAGTGACGGTTTATAGTGGTTTTAATGCGCATAGAATTAAAAAAAATATATATATTCATTATGTAAAAAAAGAAATTTTAGAACTTGGAAAAATAGAAGTAAAAACAATGTATGGCAATATTGTTAGGTGTTATGATATAGAAAGATGTATTTGTGATTTTGTAGCCAATAGAAAAGATATTGAAGTGGAGCTTTTTTCTAAAACTATAAATAATTATATAAGATATAAAAATAAAAATATGAATAAACTTTATCAGTATTCAAAAAAAATGAATATTTTTGATAAAGTTTCCTCTATTATGGAGATAGTGTATGAATAAGCAAAAATTAAGGTCTATGTGCATGAAAGTATCTAAGGAAGCAGGTCTTAGTTTTAATGTAGTACAAACACATTATTTTTTAGAAAAAATTCTTAAAAAAATAGCAAATAGTAAGGAAAAACATAATTTTATTTTTAAAGGCGGATTTTTACTTTCAAATGTTATAGGTATTAGCGAAAGAAGTACTATAGATATAGATTTTTTGATACGAAAATTTACTCTTACAGAAGAAAATATTAGAGATAAATTTTTAGAAATTTTGAAAACTAATAAAAATGAAAGTATTACTTATGAAATTGTTAAAATAGAAGGAATAAGAAAAGAAGATGAGTATGGTGGCTATTGTATCAGTGTACTTTGTAGATTAGAAAATATAAAACAAATTATTCAACTTGATATAGCAACTGGGGATCCGATTACCCCTAATGAAATTGAGTATGAATATAAATGTGTATTTGATGGTGAATTATTTAATATAGCGGCATATAATATCGAAACAATACTAGCAGAAAAAATACAAACTATCTATAATAGAGGATTTTTTAATAGCAGAAGTAAAGATTTTTATGATGTATATATACTCTATAAATTAAAGAAAAAAGATATAAATATTGAGACCTTAAAATCAGCTTGTTTTAATACATTTAATTATAGAGAAACAGAATTTGATAAAGATAAAATAATAAGTCTTTTAGACGATTTGGCAGTAGAAAATAATTTTAATATTAGATGGAAAAATTATCAGAAAAAATTTTCTTATGCAAGAGGAATAAAATTTGATGAACTTATAAAAGATATTAAAGAATTGCTTGGGCAAATATAATAGATTGTTTTGTGTTGTTTTTGTAAAGTTAGTAGGAACAGATGCCTTAGGTGAGGTGACCTTAATACCTTATTTTAGAAAAAGAAAGCGAAAATATTAAAAGGGAATGGAGTAAGTGAAAAATTGAAAAAGTAGTAGTTAATGGTGCTTATGATAATAACGTGAATATATGTAAGACGTAAAATTCCTATGTCGAATTAAATAGTTAAAGGAGAATTAAAATGGCAATACCAAAAACAAAAAAATATTATATTTTTAATTATTATTGATTATCATTTACATAAAATTATGGAGTTTTATTTATGAACAAAAAAATCGCCTTACTCATATATCCAGAGTTTAGTTTTCAAGAAATAGCCAATTTAAGTGCTTTATTTAGATGGTATTACGATACGGAAACTGTCACTTTTTCAACGACGAAAGATGTTGTGAAGTCAGAAGAGGGCTTTCTCATTGTACCCAATAAAACAGTAGATGAGTTTGATATTACTGAATACGATTGTCTGATTTTATCTGGTTGTAGTGACCTTAGGTTGCCTTTAAGAGATGATGCGATCACGGATTTTTTAGCATTATTTATTGGAAATAATGAGTTTGTAATTGGCGCAATTTGTGCAGGACCGATATTTTTAGCAAAGGCAGGGCTTTTAAAGGATAAAAAATTTGTTAATTCACTCTATGTAGAAATGAATAAGAAATTTAAGTTTGTCGATGAGCAAAATATCAGCTATCAACCTATTGTAAAGGATGGCAATATTATCACAGCTGTCGGTACAGCCTATAAAGAATTTGCGATTGAAGTGGCGAGAAAAGTGGGATACGATTGTCCTGATACTGTTTATGTGGGAATTCCTGATGCTTGGCAGTCAGACGATTTTATATTTCATTTAAAAGATGATGAATTAAAAGAGTTTGAACGAGAATTTGCTGATTTGTTTTAGATTTTACTAAAAGTATTGATTACAAGCTTTCTTCACTCTATCATGCTGATGTGGGGCATTAACAACAATGTAGGAATCTTAGTGCGGGTATTTAACTACGATTAAAACGAAACTGTATTTATGATTTAAAACAGGTCAGAATGAGAACCTGTTCTTGAGGCTGTAAGTATTAGTTTATCTTTATTAATTGCATAAATCAAGAGCCAATCAGGACTTATATGACATTCTCTAAAACCGATATAATTACCACTTAGTGGATGGTCAAGATAAGTTTCTGGTAGTGGCTTTTCATTGAGTAGAATATCAATAACAGCATTGAGTTTATTAATATCATTACCACGTTTTTTTATTCGCTTTAAATCCTTTTTAAATTTAGACGTAGGGTGTAATGTTAGCAATGTTATACCTCGTCGTCTAGTTCAGCCATAAGTTCTGATAGAGAATTATATCCCTTGCTTTCTATATTACCATTCATTATTTTTCTTGCTTCTAAGATGGCAAGTTCAGTTTCTTTATTATATTTAGGTTGTTTTATTTGAAATGGGAAACCACCTTCCATGATAGAAGTGTTCAAAAAAATATTGATAGCATCGGTTACTGATATGCCAAAACTTGAAAAAAGTGCTTCAGCTTTTGCTTTTGTTTCAGGTTCTATTCTTAAATTAATATTTGCTGTTTTAGCCATGATAATTACCTCCTATTTCTTTTATTGTATCGCATAAGTGAAACAAATGCAATACATTTTGATGAAATATAAGTTTCAGACGGAAAATTAATCGCATAACTAATTTTTGATGACGTAGAGATTTTAACGTGGATACCAAGCAGTGTTATCCATAGTTTCCCCGCGATTGAAACGTAATAATACTTTTTTAATTAAACCTACAAAATCACTTTTCGCAAACGGCTACTACGTCAAGCTTACTAACAGCTTTCGCTCGTAAGATACTAAACTTAGAACTTCTAAAGAAGTTCTAAGCTAAGTATCTTATTGTCGCCAAAGCAGTGGATTAAGCTTAACTTCGTGAGTTGTTCGCCTAAATGTTTGCGAGAAAGTAATTTTGTAATGTTTGTTTAAAGTACTATTACTGACAATCGCTACGCTTTTATACAAGCTTTCCCCACACTGTCATTTAGGTTGCATATACGAGCAACGTAGCGAAGCGAAGTGACCAGTGCGTTGAGGACGAGCGCAGCGAGGACGTAAGGAACTTACAGCTTGGTTTAATGTTGTTAAACTATGTTTGAAACGAAATTGCATTTAATAATCACAAAAACCTTAGAAATTCAGCATTTGCTACGCAAAGTAGCATGAAAAATTCAAATGTAAACTGTAGTTTCTTGCTGTATTTGATAAAAATATCTATAATCAAAGGCGATATAATCAAATACAATTAGGAGGCGTAATATGATTTTTGCAAGTAAATTAAAAGAATTAAGAAAAAAGACTGGTTTTTCGCAAGAAAAGTTAGCAGAGAAAATTGGTGTATCGAGGCAGGCTGTTACGAAATGGGAAACAGATAATGGTATTCCCGATATAGAGAATATCATCGCTATTTCTAAACTGTTCGATATATCGATAGATGAATTACTTTTAGATAAAAAAAGAAAAAAAGAAAACTTGGAATATTTATTTGAGAGTGTTAGTGAATACGATGTTGATGATGTGAAAGATTTTGATATAAAATTAGGGGATGCGAAGTCTGTGTTTGTCAATGGCTATGATGGTGAAAAAATATCTGTTAAATTGCTTTCTAACACCTTGATGTCATTAGAAGAAAATTTAAAAGTTAAAATTGATGATATTAAAAAAAGAATTGATGTGCAGATTAACAATTGTGGCGAACTTACAAAAGCGCAATTAAAAGAAGAATTGACTATATCTGTTCAAGTCCCTAATAAATATATTAATCAGTTAGAATTAGCTCTTCATTCAAAAGATATTGAAATAAATTCTTTACAGGCTAAAAGCTTAGAACTCGATTTGAAAGTAACTAATGTATTCTTAAAAAATACAACGGCTAATATTGAAATCGATTGTAACCAAGATATGCAGATTATCTGCGATTTTTTGCAAGGAAAGTTGGCTATCAATCAATATTCTGCGACGAGCACTTTATTTGTTCCAGAAAAATTGTCTTTTAAAGCTGCTAAAAAGGGGATAGGAACTAAAATATACTATGAGAAAAACGGCAAAAAAGTTGATGATTTTAGTATAAAAGATAGCGATAATTTAATCGAATTCAATGGTATCAAAAGTGAGCTTATTATTTCTGCATTGAACAATGCGGGAAATTAAAATGAATAGTTATCAATATAGACCAGTACTATTTTATTGTAGGTGTTTTCTATTCACTTGGGGGTTTTGGCTAAGTGCTATATTTTCAAATCATACCTATTCTAATATTAGTTTATTGCTTTTATTATTGGGATTATTTTCACCAGCTTTTATCAGTGTTTTCACCATTTTTTCTTCAAAAAATGCAGATTTAAAATTAGATTTTAAAAACAAATTCAAACTAGAGCGCGTTAATGGATTGAATTTATTAATAGCTATCGTTACTTTTTTTGTTATAGTATTAATATCAGTACTGATTTCGCTATTGTTTGGTCAGTCTATTACACAGTTATCTTTTACAAAGGATTTTACATTTTCAGTTAGTGGATTTTCCGCTTTTTTCACAATATTACTAGCATCTGTAATTGAAGAAATTGGCTGGCGAGGATATGGCGAAGATGCGATAGCATCCTATTGTTCATGGTTTAAAGAATCTATTATTTTTGGCGTTATTTGGTCATTATGGCACCTGCCTTTATTTTGGGTTTCAGGTTCCTATCATTTTATGCTGAAAGAAATGGGCATAATTTATGTGTTAAATTTTTTAGTCAGTGTAATTCCCTTAGGATTTTTAACTACCTGGGTATATGTGAAAAATAATAGAAGTATATTGGCAAGCGTTATATTTCATATATTTGTGAATTTAATGCAAGAAAGAATAGGGCTTACAGCGGAGACAAAATGTATAGAAACGATTGTGATAATAGTTTTTGCGATTATCGTTGTTAAATTGAACAAGGATATGTTTTCTAATAAATTAGTAGATTAAGGTGACAAAGCGAGTATCTTATAGAAAACAAACTATTTTATTAAAAAATGTTGTAATTAAGACTGGTTGTGGTATAATATAGGCGTATCAAATAAAGAGTTGATTACAAGCATCACTAAAAAGACACTAGCTGTGAACTAGTGTCTTTTAATATGCTGATCATTATTTTTTAGATTTGCTATCCAGCCATTTGCAAATATAGTATGAAATTATATTTGCTATGATAGAAATTGTTAAAATGAACGTAACTATTCAGGCACCTACGTTGTCATTGCGAGGAGCGGAGCGACGTGGCAATCTTAACGCGGGTTTGATAGTAAGCGCCGTAAGATTATCACGTTGTCAAAAAAACTAGCTACACGATGCGCTTCCCGTCGGAATCTTAGTTGGACTCATTATAGGACTGTTTTTGAAATCACGTTGGATAAACAAATAATCTAAAATGTCGATAATTATTATAGGGATATAAGTTAAAATAAGTGAGGAGATGCGATATGAGAATAAGCAATTATAGTGTATATTCTACATATACAAATAAAAACGCACTAAATTATAAAATTAATGCGAATAAGACAGGTTTAATTGATAATAGAAAATCTAAAAGTGGCTTGTCTAAAGAACTCGTTGCTAAAATCCAAGAATTTGCGAAAAATGATGCGAAAGTTGGTGATTATATGACACCTGAGTATCATAATTTCTTTAAAGCATATATGCATAAATATATTTCGCCAAATCGCGCTGCGCTTATGACTAAAGCAAGTTCACTTATACCAAAGTTACCTAACCCTAAAGATGCAATGGAAAGTTTTTTTAGATATTATGGCATAAAGGATATTGCCCCTATTGAAATACTGCTTGATGGAAAAAGTTATTCGGCTTCTAGGAAGATGAAATATGTATCAATAAAAGATAAACACGGCGATGAAATACTTTCTTGGGATATAAATAATGGTTGGTTATCTCATTCAAGTCGTGAAGAAAAAAAATTTCATCGTGCTACAACAAATATTTATGCTGAAGCCTATGATGCAGCAAGAGCAGAAATGAGAGCAAATGGCGAATTGTAAATAGTGAAATATAAATACTTTTATAATAATATAATAATTAAAGGTAACTGTTCAGTCAAATAATGAAAGTCGTGTCATTATGAGGCGGAGCGCCAGCGACAACGTGATAATCTTACGGCTTTTATTATTATAACCCCGCGTTAAGATACCTACGTCGTCGCTACGTTCCTCCTCTGTATGACAACGCGAATTGACTGAATAGTTACAATATTATAATTAAAGAAAATAAACAAGAAGCTGTTTTTATTTTTGATTTTTAAGCAGTCGTGTGTTAGTATATAGTGAATAAATTAACAAACAATATTGGTGTATGTACATCCGTTATAAAAGCAACGGGTTAACCGTTGTTTTTTGGTGTGTTATAAAGCCGTTAATATAAAAAGAAAATTTAACTAATGAATTGCCTTTTTTGTAGTTTAAATAGACAAGGAATTTTTAATGGAATATATACTCAAAAAAATTACAGCAAAGAGACTTGATTTTATAGAGGAATTAGTAAAGGAATCTGAATTAGAAGGTTTTGGGTTTGTACGGAGAACACTTTTAGAGTGGAATTCAGGAGAGAATGACTTTTCAAAAAAAGGAGAGTCTTTTTACGCAGTATTTTATAGAGATGATTGCGTCGCTATTGGTGGCTTAAATATTGACCCTTATGTAGATGATTTTAATCTTGGACGAGTTCGTCATATCTATGTTTCAAATAAGCATAGACGTAAAGGCATTGCAACAATGCTTTTAAAAGAAATTGTAAAATCTGCTGAAGGTAATTTTCAGCAAGTAAGACTCTATACACCGTCAATTATAGCATCACAGCTTTATGAAAATTTTGGGTTTAATAAGTCATCAAAAGAGCATGAATCTCATATAATGGAAGTACTATAAAAAATTAAATTGTGTCGGTCTTATGGATTATTTTATTTCATTTGAATGACAATTAATAGTCAAAGGAGGAGCAAGTGATTAGTAATAAAAATTCTAATATAAGTGCAAAAAAAATTATTATTTTTGTTGTTATCGCCTTTTTTATACTCGATATTATTGTATTATTGCTAGTTAGTGGGCAGTTTTTTGATAATGATAAGGATAGTAGTGCTGAAGCAAAGCCAGAACCTACTATGGAAAAACGAGTAGCGATAGATAGTACAGCTGAAATTATTTCACCAGAAGATTTTCCACCATCGTATCATTTAGAAGAGGGGAAATTAGAAGTGGATGCACTTGATACGGATAAGTTATTATTAATCGATGATATCTGGGAAACAGCTTATCAAGATTTAGATTTAGCGTTTAAACATTTGACAGAATTAGATGAGTATGAGATACGAGCATTTTATTGGTGTGCGAACATAGAGAATGGTGATTATAATAATGGCAAACTTTATCCTATTTTAAAATTTCGTGATAATTATAATGTATATTACAGTGTGAGTAAGCAAATTTTAAGTTTACCGATCCCAAATGAGTTTAATGAATTGACTTGGGATGATTATAATAATGCTTATTATCAACTACCTAAAAATGAATACAATGAACTGGATTTAACGAATAAGGAACCTTTAGCTTTTACGCTTCCTACTCCTGATAGTTTCGCCAGTTTTTCTGAGGGTGACAAATATATCGCTATTTATGATGACTATTCAAAACTAGAAAAGCATTTAATTTCTATGATTAGAGAGGCTTATATTGTCAAAGAATTTTATTTTGATGGCGATATGGCGGAATATAAGATTAGCCCTTTGATTAAATCTGATGAAAATAATAGTACAATATACGATGATTTTACTATTACACTAAGGCATTATTTGAAAACGGATAAAGTGTATATAGAAGCCGATGCTAATGATCTTTTTATGTCAGCTTTTGCTTTACAAGCCGATACAAAAAATGAACAAAATCACCCATCTAATCATTCCAATGTGGATTTTTCACCTGTAATAGTAGCGTTAATATTTTTTGTTATTTTTGGTTTTGTCCTTGCAAAATCAGCGAAGTCAACGCTCAATAAAATACAGAGTACAAAAAATAATATGCCTATGGCTAAGGATGATTATTATCAAACAGCTAATGATTATAGTCAGCAAAAATTTGAGCAGCAAGAATTTGCCGAGCATAGTTATGATGATGTCAATACTTATGAAGAACATCGGTATATAGAAGGCAGTAGCTACGAAGCTTACTATCAACAAGAAATAGAAAGAGTAAATAAGCAAAAACGTCAAATGAGCACTAAAGACAAAAATGGACCTTTCTGGATAGATGATTAAAGAAATAATTGGGCAATAAAAAAGATAAAAGCTTATAAAAGGAATTGCAAGTTGAAATAAGAAAGAGCTTGACACACTCTTATTTCAATTTAGATTGACAAGTTGAAATAAAAATGAGATAATTAGAGTAGTATTTCAAGTTAAACGAAAGGAGGCATGTATATGGTAAATCGTGCTGGGCATTATAAAACCAATTTATCAGGGATAATGGCATATAAATCATTTGTTCCAAATGCATTGCCACCTGTTCCGACAATTGAAATGTCAGAAGAGATGATAGCTTTGCTTGTGAAAGCAAATTCACAGTTGGCTGTCTTAGAGAGTGTTGCAAACCGAATTCCTAATGTTGATTTATTTGTTTCCATGTATGTACGGAAAGAAGCGTTGATGTCGTCGCAAATCGAAGGTACGCAAGCAACGCTAGAAGATGTACTTGACCCTACGATTGATGCTAATATTAATCGTGATGTTGCAGACGTTGTTAATTATATAAAAGCTACTGAGTATGCTATTAAGAGATTAAAAAAACTTCCTTTGTGTAATCGTTTGATTAAGGAAACTCATGAAGTTCTAATGTCCAAAGTGCGTGGACAAGAAAAGACACCTGGTGAGTTTCGTCATTCACAGAATTGGATAGGGGGGCAGGGTAGTACGCTTAATAGCGCCAGATATATTCCACCTTCTCCAGAAGATATGTTAGAAGCAATGTCTGATTTGGAAAAATATATGAATGAAGATGATGATTTGGATGTGCTTATTCGTGTAGCGCTTATTCATTATCAGTTTGAAACAATCCATCCATTTCTTGATGGCAATGGTCGTGTAGGTAGACTTTTGATTACATTATTTTTGATGGAGAAAAAAGTGTTAACAACACCAGCATTATATATATCGTATTTCTTAAAGAAAAATCGCGTAGAATATTACGACCGAATGACAGAAGTTAGAACAAAAGGAAAATATAGAGATTATTTCGGCGATGGGTAGAGCGTCTAAAAATGCCTTGCTTTTATTTAATTATATAGAATCTAATCCTATTATTGAAATAAAAAATACTGCTGAAGCATTAGGTATTGCTTATAATACTACATCTAGTGCAGTGAAACGTTTAGTTAATGCAGAAATACTTATTCAGACGACAAATACAAGTAGAAATCGCACTTTTATTTATGAGAAGTATATCGATATTCTTCGTAAAGGAACTTGAAATATATAATCAAAAATAAGGCTTCTCTTCTGTATAATAACGCGGGTTGAGTGAATAGTAAAATAAATTAGGGACTGTCCCTTGATGTGTTATTTTTAACTCAAAAAGGACCGTCCCCTGATGTTTTTAGTATTCTAAATCCTTAATTTCCATTTCATCGCCAAAAATCATAAAGGCATCGAAGTGTTCGTCTTTTAGTCTATCGACTTGTTTGCCGAATTTTTTCTTTTTTAAATAGACGACGACGATACCATAACTCTCCCTAAGCAAGTTCGATTGCTTGATAACTTCTGTTAAATCGTCACCCTCTTGGTAGAATAGGGCTAGTTTTGTATTTTTATGGAATTTACGATTTTCTTGGAGTAAGATATCGATAATTCGTTCATAGCCAATAGAGAAACCGACCGCTGGTACATCACTGCCGCTGAGTTTGGCAATCATTTCATCGTAGCGACCACCACCGCCAACTGCCATTTTATTATCGCCATAGTAAATTTCAAAAATGGTACTCGTATAATAACCCATGCCTCTAACTAAACTATGGTCAAATTCTAGTTTTATCGTATCTTGAACATTGCTGATGACTTCGATAATTGTTTTTAAATTCTTACAAGCATCATTATTAAATTTGCAGGCAAAATCTAAGCCTTTTTCTTCGATTTCAGCACTGATTTCTGCTAATTTATTGATTTTATCTTCGGTATAGCCTTTTTTTAGTAATTCTTTGGTGACGCCTTCAGCGCCGATTTTATCGATTTTATCTAAGCTAATGGCAATATCGGTAAAATCTTCGGCGTTAAAACCAGCGGCTATGATATACGCCTTTAAAATGCGTCTATCGTTGATTTTAAGCGTTAAATTCTTTAAACCCAATGTTTGTAGGGTAGTGGCAATCGTGTTAATCAACTCAATTTCAGCGAGGTTGGTGCTATCGCCAATGATATCGACATCACATTGAACAAAACTACGATAACGCCCTTTTTGTGGTCTTTCCGCGCGGAACACATTGCCGATTTGAATGGACTTGAAAATATTTGGCAATTCATTTCTATTATTAGCATAAAAACGGCTTAACGGCAAGGTTAAATCAAAGCGAAGCGCAAGGTCAGCAAGGTCTGATTCTTTCTCAGCTACTTTGCCTAATTTTAATTTTTCACCACGTTTTAAAATTTTAAATAATAATTTTGTATTATCGCCACCGTCTGAATTTTCAAGATTGTCTAAGTTTTCTATTTGTGACGTTTCAATTTCACTAAAGCCGTTATGTGAATAAACATCCCTAATTACCGCAAAAACGTATTCGCGTAGTGCCTTTTCTGCTGGTAAAAAGTCACGCATTCCACTAGGCGGTTTGTTATTTTTTGACATAAATACCTCTTATTTTTTATATTTTCACTGTATCTATTTGATAGTTTAGTTAGCTCGCGTTGTCATTAGGTTTACGAGGTTTTCGTAAAACGAAAAATCGTGAACAGGCGAAAGCTGATTGCGTAGCAAACAGTGTAGCCTAATCACTTTAGATAATGCAATGTAGAATATACTATAAAAACACTTATCAACGCAAGATTAACAAAAAAGCCGTAAGATTATCACGTTGTCGCTTCACTCCGCCTCATAATGACACGGCTTTCCGCAATTAATCGTTACTTCGCTGACAATCATTACTTAATGAATTATACTTAAATATTAATTACTACAACAATATAGTATACTCCAAATTTGTGTAATTGTCAAAAAATCTTTTGACAATTGTGATTAAGGCGTAAGATACCTACGTTGTCGCTATGCTCCGCCTCTGTATGACACGCCTTAATAATTTTGTGGTTTATAGGCGTTTTTTGTTGATGTCCATATAATTTTTAGCGCTTTCGCTTTTGCTAGCGCCGCAGGATATACAGTTTTCTCTGCTGTCGTGGTTATAACGATTGCAAAAAGAGCAAAGCCAATCGGCTTTGCTGCCAATTGTGCCGTCATCTTCAAAGGCAGTGCTAAAATCTATATCTTTGGGCAAATAAAATGCCACTGTTTCGTCTTTTGCATTACCACAATTAGGGCAATTTCGTTGACCGCCCTTAATTCCCTTGGTTTGACAAAAACTGCAATCCCATAAAGCTTCAATTTTATAACGTGGCACGTTTACCTCCAGTTTGCAACAGCATTGTTGTAGTATTCCATTAATATCGGTTTACTAATTCTGTTGATTTCTACGTCTTTTGCAATTTCATCATTACCGAAACAAAATAAGCTACTGATGTTATCGGCAGTTAAATAACGCGTTTTTACATCGATTTGATAATTATTATCGAGTTCTGTTAAGCTAGCCAAATTAAAACCCCAATCACCAAATGCTGGTACTTCTAGATGATAGGGTTTTACGATAAAGCCTTCACTGGCAATGGTTTTATTAATGCACCAAAATGCCTTCGTCGCATAGTAGGGGCTAGTTGATTGTGTCACTAATATGCCATCTTGTTGCAAGCTGTTTTTACAAAGGCGATAAAAAATATTAGAATAAAGTTTGTTCAGCGATTCTGAATTGGGGTCTGGTAAATCGACAATGATTAAATCGTATAATTTATGATTATTTTTTAAATATTGATAGGCATCGTCGATAATAATAGTTAACTTTTCGCTTTGTAGACTATTTTGATTAACGGCTGTGATATTAGGGTTTTCGCGACAAATTTTGACTAGTTCTGCGTCTAAATCGACTAAATCTATGCTTTTAATATCGTATTTTAAAATTTCCCTAACGGCTAAGCCATCGCCACCACCTAACACCAAGATATTATCTTTGTTTTTCACCTTTGACATCGGTAGATGTACCAACGCCTCGTGGTATCTATATTCATCAAGGGTGGAAAATTGACAGTTGCCATTGATATAAAGTCTTGTATCGTCTTTGTGCTTGGTTAAGACTATTTTTTGATACAGCGTTTGTTTGTTTAAAATCACATCGTCCCTGTATAATTTATTTTCGAGTGTAAAGGAAATATTATTGGCAAAAATCATTGCCAGAAACATTAATACACACAGAGAAAAACTGATGATTTTATAAAATTTTACGTGTTTAATTTTATCCTTGTATTGCCAAATAATCAAACTAGCGGCTATGATGTTAAAGAAACCACAGAGAAAAGCCGTTCCTAAATAGCCAAGTTTAGGCATTAAAAGCAGGGGAAAGGCAATAGAACCAATTAGCCCGCCGACATAATCAAAGCTGAAAATAGCAGAAAGTGTTAACTTTAAATTTTGTTCATCGTTTTCAATAATACGTGTAAGCAGGGGGATTTCTGCTCCTGCTAGCGCACCGATTACAATTATTTCTATATACATAACCATTGAATAAGATTCTATATATAAATTGGCAAAAAATAAACTGATTGCGCTAAAACCACCGATGATACCGATGATTAGTTCGATTTTTATCAGCGTAGTGAAGAGATTTTTATTGATAAAGCGCGATAAATAAGAACCTAAACCAAGCGCTGACATATATAATCCTATCGTGACAGAATATTGTAGTAGGCTATTGCCTAAAAGATAGGAACTAACGGCGCTGATGATTAACTCATAGCAGATAGAGTAGGCAGAGATAATTAAGGTCGTCAGCATTAGTAAGTGATATTTTTTAGAAATTTTCATCATAAGATTATAATATGACACCGCTGACAATTAGGGCAATGCCAATAAAAATACCAAAAATCATAATGCCAAGTGCCTCGTTTTTAGCTCTTAATTCTTCATTAAATTTGTATTGTCTGTTGAAGATATCGATAATATAATAACTAATCATAAAGAGTACAATACCAACTACGGCATAAAATACTGTGTCTATGATGCCAAACATCAAGCTATTTTTACCAGTCGATAAGTTGAAGCTTTGGATGGCGCTTTTGATAATTAAGCCTAAGCCAATGTAAATTCCAGCAGTTAACCAGCCAACCGCCTTATTTTTATTTTTAATTTCTTCGGCAAATTTAACGGGTATAACGACATCTAGCGCGAGATACCCTAACATCATTACGATAATGCCGACGCCGACATAAATTAACAATTCCATTGTTGTATCGATTAAATAATACATAATTTTCTCCTATATTTTGTTTAGGTACTATTTAGTTACCCGCGTTGTCATACAGAGGAGCAACGCGACGTAGGTATCTTAACGCGGGTTTAATAATAAAAGCCGTAAGATTCCTACGTCCTTCGTCCTCTGAATGACACGGCTTTTACTATTTATAATTTATTAAGGTATGTCATAAAAACGTAGTAATCAGTTTTATTTTCCCCAGCTTAGTCCGCCTGATGATGATTTCCTATTGCCTATACTCGACCGCTTAATATCATTGGAATAAACGTCGTAATAGCCGTTGCCCAAATCTTTAACGATTGGCTTCTGCGTTGGTTTATAGGAAGAGGGAATTTTGCTCCATTTTTTAGCGTCATAGTTATACGCACTATTGTAGTAATTACTCCTATACCAATTATAAGTGCTTTGATGAGCGTGGTAGGGTTTATTATCCGAGCTATAATTATATTTTCGGCTCGAAATTTGTGCGTATACCACATCTTTTTCGTTTTCGGGATGATAAAAAAGACAGTATTCATCCTCTGTTAAAACGGCAACGCTTAAGCCGTTTTCGTCTTGATTGGTAGTAACCATCGTCGGTGGACTATTGGCAGAATGTAGTGCAATAATCAGATTTTTTACTAAATAATCAATCACAATTTCATTTTGCGGTATTTTATTTTCTGTGAGCTGATGGGAAACACTGAACTGTGTTTCTAGCGCTTTTAATTTTTCGATTTTAGGACTATATTTTGATACAGTCGTTTGATAAACCTTTGCTTTCTCTTTTTCTTTACCAGTAATAGAGGTGACATATTGATAATCGTAATTTTTCTCAAAATGCTCTTCTATTGCTGGTTTTTGTGGAAAAATATTCTCGCCAATCGTGAAAATAATATCGGATTCCCAGATAAAACTAATTAAAAAAAAGAAAATAATGATGAGTTCTGGTTTCATTCTATTAAAACCAGTTTTACTAAAATCAGAATATTTTTTGATATTTTCTTTTTCTATATATTTACCGCAGGATATTTCTGTACCATCATCCCACATCTCTACTGATAAAATTTCTTCTTCTTCGTCATCTTCATATTCGATAAATTCAGCGAAATCGCCAACATCAACGTCGACATCGCCTACTGCGTGTATCACTTTTTGGTGACCGGAATCGACCTCGTTCCAGTATATTGGAATTGTATTGCTCGTTAAGCTTGTTGGTTCTGAGAGAGAAAATTCCTCATAGATTTCATCTACACTTAAATAGTATTCATATCCCTCATCATCTAGTAGTCGATATTCCGTCCAGATATTGTTGTTGTCTTCTGGGCAGGAATAGACGATATAGCCGAGTACACGGTAATATTTATCATTAATATTGAGTCCAGTGCCGACAGCAAACTTATTCATTGTCAGTGATACTCCTTTGAATTAACTTTGTTTTCGCTGCTTTTGCTTGAAATTCATTTCGTAAATTTTCGGCAAATGCCTTTTCGTCAAAATCATTACAAGAAAATAAATCAATAGCTGCATAATTGTGTTCTGGCCACGTATGGATAGAAAAATGAGAAGTACTAATCACCGCGAAATAGGTAATGCCTATTGGGTTAAATTTACGTAAATGCTCCTCTAAAATTTGTGCGCCTATACTTGTAACCATCATTTTAGCGATTGCTTTAATTTTCTTTTCATTATTTAAAATTATATTATTACAGCCGTATAAATCAATAATTAATTGCTTTGCCACAGGATTGTCCTCTAATTGTTATTTGTTTTTATGACCATATTATACTACTTTTATTTTAAATAGAAAAGAGTTTAATTTGTTTCATAATCTATTTTATCTAAAATTAAAAAATATATTGTCAAATCCTAGAAAAAAGTTAAAAAGCGTGGTAAAATAGTAATGTTGGGCGTGAATATTTAAACTTTCGCGTTAAGATTCTCACGTCCTCGCTATTTTGCCCTCAGAAAGACAACGCGAATTGACTGAATAACTAGATTATAGGATATAAATTAGGAAAAAGAAATGTTTAATCAATATGCAATTTCAGAAAAAATAATTAAAGCTTTAGATAATATGGGTTATAAAGAGCCGACTAAGGTTCAAGCTGAAACGATAGATAAAATTTTAAATGATAAAGATTTGATTGTCAATGCTAAAACTGGTAGTGGTAAAACGGCAGCTTTTGGTGTTCCGATTATTGAGAAAATCGATAATGGCAAAAGACTGCCACAGGCATTAATTATGACACCGACAAGGGAACTTGCCATACAGGTGTCGCAGGAGTTAACGGAGATTGGTAAATTAGAAAAGACGATTTGCTATACCGTTTATGGACAACACAACATAGAAACAGAAATTAAGCAACTGCAGAAAGGGATTGATATTATTGTCGGTACGCCTGGGCGACTGCTTGACCATTTAGAAAGGGAGAGTTTTAATCCTAGCGAGATTAAATATGTTGTTTTAGATGAAGCAGATAGAATGCTTGATATGGGTTTTATCGACCAAGTGTCAGCGATTTTAAAACAGATGCCAAAAGAAAGGTATACTTATCTGTTCTCGGCGACAATGCCTTTTGAAGTCCGAACGATTGCTTGGGAATATATGAACGAACCAGAGACGATAGAAATTAGTTCTGATACAAAAACGGTTGATATTATCAAGCAAGAATATGTTAAATTAGAACGGCATGAGAAGAGAATTTATCTCGATAGATTTTTGGCGCTGAATAAACCGCAAGCTTGTATTGTCTTTTGTAATACTAGACGTTGCGTCGATATGGTATTACAATTTTTACAGGAAAATGATTATAAGGCGGATGCTTTACACGGGGCGATTTCCCAGTCTAAACGCACGAAAACAATTGAGGCATTTAAAAAGGGAAGATTTAATGTTTTAGTTGCTACTGATGTTGCCGCGCGTGGTATTCACGTAGATAATCTTGATTTGGTTATAAATTATGATGTGCCAATTGATTATGATAATTACGTACATAGAGTGGGGCGTACTGGTAGGGCAGGCAATGATGGTATGGCGATTAGTTTTGTCACCAGTGAAGACTTAATGACGCTTTATGAGATAGAAGAACATATTGGTGTAATGATACCTGAAAGAGAATTGCCTAGCTATTCTGAAGCGCATCATAAAAAGAAAACGAAAAAGGCGAAAAAAGCAGATAAAGCGAAGTCATTACCGAGTTTTGCCGAGGAAACCGTTGTTAAAACTAAAGTTGTTAAGGGGAGTCCTAAACCGAAAACTGTTAAAAAAGCAGTTAAACCTACTGTTAAAGACGCAGAACAACATGCTGAAAATAAAATTTCGGCAACGAAAACCGCAGAAATTATTAATAACTATAAAAACAAAAGCAAGAAACAGAGTTTTTGGCAGAAACTTAAAGCTAAAATTTTTGGTTAAATTATGAAGAAAGAGGGAAACATGAAAAATTTAGAAAAATACGCAGAATTAATCGTGAAATCAGGCATTAATGTTCAGCAAGGACAATTAGTAGTTATTTCTATTTCTAGTGAATTATCATCTTTTGCTGAGGTATTAGTAAAGGCAGCTTATGAAGCGGGCGCTGGCGATGTTAAACTTCGCTGGCACAATCAATTGATTAATCGCATGCGTTTAGATTATGCGAGTAAAGAAACCTTGGCTGATGTTAGACCTTGGGTAAAGGATATGTTTGATGACTATGCTGATAGTAATGCTGCTTTTATTTCTGTTAATGATTATTATCCTGACGTCATGAAAGGCGTTGATATGGAGAAAATGGCTATTGCGAATAAAGCAATGTCAGAGGCGGTTAGTTATTATCGTTCACGTAATATGAGCAATTATAACGCATGGTGTGTAGTTGCTTTTCCAACAGTTCGCTGGGCGAAGGCAATTTTTCCAGAGAAAAGTCATGAAGAGGCATTTAATGCTTTGTGGGAGGCAATCTTAAAGGCGAGTCATGCCGATGGCGAGAATGTGATTGCTGACTGGGAGGCGCATTCAGCGACTTTAGTTGAGCGCTTAAACTTTATGAATAACTCAAAATTTGATAGTTTACATTATACAGCGGGTAATGGGACAGATTTGGTTGTCGGTTTGCCAAAAGGACATATTTGGTGTGGTGGCAAGGAAAAAGTTAATGGTAAGGGTTACGAATTTTCTGCTAATATTCCGACAGAAGAAGTCTTTAGTGCGCCTGATTATCGCCGTATTGATGGTAAAATTTATAGCACAAAACCACTAATTTATCAAGGTAATTACATTGATGAATTTTGGTTTGAATTTAAGGATGGTAAGGTCGTCGATTGTGGTGCTGAAAAGGGTGAGGATGCGCTAAAGAGCATGGTTAGCCTAGATGAAGGAGCCAGCTATTTAGGCGAAGTTGCACTCGTTGCCCATGATTCGCCAATTTCAAATATGAACCATTTATTTTACAGTACACTTTATGACGAAAACGCATCTTGTCATTTTGCCGTTGGTAAAGCATATCCAATTTGCCTTGAAGGCGGTATTGATATGGACGTTAAAGAGCTAAAAGAACATGGCATTAACGATTCGATTACACACGTTGACTTTATGGTCGGCTGTGCTGATATGAAAATAGTCGGTAAAAAAGCAGATGGCACAGAAGTGACGGTAATGGAAAACGGTGATTTTGTCTTTTAAAATATAATAGCTTTATGATGTAAAAGCCGTAAAATCCTCAGGTTACACTCAGGATGACACGGCTTTTTGTTTTAATTAAACTTCTTTCATTAAAAGCAGATTAAAAAAGTTTAAAAAACACTTAGAATTGTTACTTTTTGTTGCTCTTTGGCTATAATTAAAGAGAAGCCAAGAGGGGAGCGCTTATGAAAAAAGTAAAAACGGAAGCTGCCAAAGCGGAAGCGGAATTAAATCAATTGTTAGGTGAAGAGAATAGAATTCATAAAAGTCATGTTTTACAATATAGGAAAATTGAGCCTTTACAAATAGAGGGAATAGCTGATGATATTTTATTGCTATTATTTGAACCCAACTATGTCAGACCAGGTTTTAAAGTAGAAAGTGATATTGCTGAAATTCCTAGTATTTTTTGTAAGCTGACTGGCGATGTCGATAACTTTTTAGCCGATTTTAGATTGTGGCAGAAGAATAATTTATCGCCAATTTGTATTAATCGCGGTTATAAAGGTATTGCAAAACCGCCGCGTAAGCATGTCTTTAATAAAAGACCAAAGTGGTTTTCTAGCGAAAAGGGTATTAATGTGGAAATGGCTTTAACAAGCGATTTAGGACCGCTTAATCTGCTTAGCCCTGCTTATAGACGAAATTATTTAGAAGCAGTGAATAATGTGCTCGCTTTATTCAAACAAACGACATTTTCTTTTACTAAATTGACAGAGAGAGAAATTTTAGAAACACTGCTTTTTAATAGCAATAAAATAATAAAAATGTTCCATAACTACGATTATCAAAAACATGCTCCTAAATTTGTTATTGATGAAAGCGGAAAAACGATAATTAGTCAATTTGCCTTTGTGCGTATGCTTTTAATGCAAAATTTGGGTTTTGATGTCATCTTATTATCAAAAGATGGTTTTGCAAGTATAGAAAACTTTGTATCATCAGAAGATTGTCCTATATATCATTTAACAGAAAGTGAACAAAAATATTCCGTTACGCATAGACGAAGTGTAGAAATGAAAAAGAAAACACTTAAATTGGCTTTAATACTAGGTGGCATAGCACTGGTGTTTATGATTTTAAGGATATTGTAGTAAATAAATTGAATTAACCAAAAGCCGTGTCATTCTCCGCGAACTAAACAGAGATGAGCGACAAAGTATAGAAAACTTGTTTTATGCTTGTATAAGAATAAACTTTTCTAAACTTTGGCATTGAGCGCGCTAGCGCGACTGACCAAAAGAAACGAAGTTTCCAACGGGAAGTGCATCATTTAGCTAGTTTTTCTTACAACGTAGGAATCTTACGGCTTTTATTCTTAACTTGATAATATGTAAGCGTAAATAGTGATTATAGTAATTAAATACCACGCTGTCATTCAAAATATAATAAAGTTACTTTATTTACCAGCAAAGACCACAGAAGTGGTCTTTTTTGTCGCAAAAAGAACAGTCCTTAGTGTGTTCCTTGTGAAATAACGTAGGATTCTTATAGCTGGTTAATGTCATATGTATCTTAGCTTGAGTAAGTAATCTTGCTTTTTTGTTAACAATAAAAAAGCATTGGCATTGTACCAACGCTTATAATTTTATAGTTAATTTAGTAATTGTTTTTGTAAAT
>PDWI01003970.1_pt1 | contig 21628 bp, 18 predicted proteins | sample 1430891 | NCBI WGS metagenome assembly PDWI01 (sample SAMN01162508, study PRJNA174530) | Oral metagenome, whole genome shotgun sequencing project. | biome: Marine environment; feature: Marine mammal; material: Swab sample of the gingival sulcus; isolation source: swab sample of gingival sulcus... | reverse complement strand
CATAAGAAACATAATTATTGCGTAGCGACAACGAAATTAGGGGAATCTAAACAGTCTGAAATTCGTTCAGTCTCGTTAAGCTTCGCTATGTCGACCTAGGTAGATGGGGGGAACGACCCTCGTAGTGTACCAAAGACGTACATGAGAGGTAAAAATTTGCGTATTACGAAGAAGGTCGCCATTTATCAACGTCTGAAAAAATTGTGGTTTCATGATTAAAATACTCCTCTTCCCAATCCAACTGATAAAGGGGAAGCCTTATAATCTTTTCTGAATTAGAATTTCCCAAAGATTGGCAAACTATCACCTCTGCCTCATCACCTACTATATCCCCTAGCCAAAGCTTGGTCTCAGAGGCTAAAAACCTGTCATAGCACTGGGTTACAGCTATAGCTCCACGCCTTTCCTTGGGCTCACATTCCAAATTTAAGGCATCTACAACGCTAAAGCCTAAGAGAGGGTCTACAGATAATTTGGTAAACAGTATATCTAAAAAACTGACCCCGTGAACTAACCTATAATCCGCTTCTTCCAACCTATCTATAAGCATGGTAACCGTCTTTTCAAATACCAAGGGCGAACCTGGAACTAAGTAGGTCAGGTCTCCATTTTCGGATTCGTTTAGTAATCTATTTACTATTTTTGAATAAACATCTTCAAAGGTTTCAGAGGTTTCGTAAAAGGAATCAAAAAAGGCAATTTCAAAACCTAGGTCTTGTAGAGGCTTTATACAGGCGTGTTGAGAAGTTCTTGCAAAAATCCGTTTAGAGTTTTCTATGAGATCCCTAGCCTCTAGGGTAAGGTACTTATAGTCTCCAGGACCTAGCCCAACTATGTTTATCACATTGCCCTCCATTTAAAAATCTAATCAACGAATCTGCTTAAAAACTTCTTGCCTGGTAAGAATTCTAGGTCTTCTTTGTCTATCGACTTTAGAGCTAGTATCAGTATAAAGTATACAACAGCACCTAAGCCAACGCTGAGCAAGGTTGAAACGGCATTAGAGAATACACTTATCGCAAACATATATACAAAGTGCACCACAACCCCCATTATAAGTGCAGCTAATAGGGGTTTAAGCGCAATCTTTATAAAGTTAAATTTTACATCCGCCTTATTACGCAAAGATAAAAGGTTTAGCCCCCCTGCTACAAAGAAGGTTATAGCCGTAGATATTGCCGCCCCCCTAACATTTATAAAGGGGATTGATAGTAGAATGTAAGAAGCAATAGCCTTTAGAATAGCTCCTATTATAAGGTGGACAGCATTTCTTATGTGTAGACCCATCCCCTGCATTATACCTGAACTAGCTTGGTACACTGATACAAATAGAACTGCAAAACACATAATTCTAAGTATGGTCTCAGTCTGCTCATGCATCTCTGGAAGGTCAGGCCATAGGAACATAAGCACCGGCTTTGCCAATACAAAGAGACCAACAGATGCCGCCAAAGATATTATAAGCGTGAGTTTTAAGGCTATTCTTATGGTTTTTTGTAGATTTTCATTGTCTTTTAATGCAACTAGAGAAGAAATAACCGGCAAAACACTTAGCTGAACCGCAACAAAGAGTATTACAGGGAAGTTTATAACGGATTCAGAATAGAATGCATGGTAGCTGTACATTGTTTGGGCAACATCTTCAATATACCCCAATTTAATGAGCATAGATTTTATCAAAACTCCGTCCACCATCTCTATAAGGGGCATAACTGAAGCCCCTATAGATATTGGAATTGCATAGTATAAAACCTTTTTAACTATTGGAACACTTTCCTCGTAGGTAAGTTTTCTACCAGCTGAGTAATCGTTTTTCTTTTTAAAAACCTTATAATAAATCCATAAGAACACCGTGCTCATTACAGCACCTAAACTAGTTCCCAAAACCGCTCCAGCCGCAGCATATTCAAGGCCCATAGGATAGAATAATAGGGCAAACCCAATCCCCAAGCCAACTCTGCAGATCTGTTCTATTATCTGGGATATCCCAAAGGGACGGAGGTTTCCGTGACCTTGAAAATACCCCCTATATGTAGCCATATAGGGAACTACGAGTATCGCTAATGAGATAGCCCTCATAGTGTGTACAGCACCTTCAAACTTTGAAATCGCACATATATAAGGAGCTGCCACATACAAGAATATTGCAAAGGCAACACCTACTATAGCCATTAATTTTCTTACTAGTCTAAATACATCTTCTTTTTCTTGATATTCTCCAAGGGCATTGTGGGTAGATACTATCTTTGCAACAGCTACGGGTATCCCAGCAGTTGCAATTGCTAGAAGGACATTATAATATGGGTATATGAATGCAACATATGAAACACCTATCTCACCCAAAAAAGAGCCTTCACCAAGGACAATCTTGTAGACTGCTCCTAGAATTTTTATCATTATCCCCGCTGCCGCAAAAAACATTGCGGAATTTACAAAACTGCTATTCTTCTTTGACATCTACCTTCCTCAATACTTCTGAACCCATTTTATTTAACAGTTCTTCTTGTTTTTCGTACATCACTATATCCAACGCCCTTTGGTATAACTGAGATTTTAGTTCTCCAAGCTCCTCTTCGCTTACATCCTTGTCTTCGATCATATCTGATACGGTTTCAAAACCAAGCATTTCTACAACGTGGTAACCGAAGACACTCTTTATAGGTCCCTTTAGTTCTCCTTCTTTCATAGTGAAGACCTCTTTGGAAAACTCTACAGGCATATCAATAAACTTAATAGTGCCAATTTCTCCTCCACGGACCTTAGAAGCGTCGTCCTTAGTTTTTTCTTCCATTAAAATTTCAAAGTCTTCACCAGCTTTAAGACTCTCAAGAACTTCATTTGCCTCTTCTTCCGTATCTAGTAAGATGTGTCTGACATTAACTGTAAGTTTAGTGTTTTCAAAATCTTCCTTTGACAAATCATAAGTCTCCCTAAGAGCTGTGTCGACATCTTCTTGAAACACAAAGCTGTAATGGTTTTTGCGTAGCTCTGACTTGATTAAATCCTTAGTGATTCCAACCTCTTCAAAAAATTCTTTTTTTTCTTTGTTTTCATTTAAAGATTTTACAAATATATCGTATTTTTTGTTTAATTCTTCTTCACTTATAGCCTTATCACCCTTGCCGTACTCTAGTTCATAAGCTATACCGAGCATGGTATCTCTCAAAAGCTTTTCACGTAAAACCTGCCTTACTGTAAGACCTTGTTCCTTGGTATCTAAAAAGTTAGAATCCTTATCGTCTTCCCAAATTTTGAATATCTTTTCAAAGTCCTCTTCTAGGATATCTTTTCCTCCTATCCTTGCAATGACACCTGCATCTTTATCTTCTTCAATAACCTCTTCTTTATTTTCTGATTTAGGATTTGATTTTGATTCTGTATCTGATACCTCAGAATTCTCACCACACCCAACGATGAGCGCGAATATTAGAGCCATCAAAAAAAACAATAAAATTCTATTCTTCATAAAAAGGTTCCTTCCTAAAATAAATCATTATAAAAACCGCTATATATTAAACTGCAGCAATAAGTTTTCAGCCATCTCCATCAAATCTATCGGCAAAAAATCATCATAGGGACAGTGCATCTCAAAATATGGTTCTTCTTCCGCCACAAATCGAACCTCATCGGCAGCATTCCGAGCAAGTATATCATAAATCAATTTGAGGTCCAACTCAACATCATTAGAATAATAGAATTTTACGACTTTGTCATCCTGTCTAACTAGAGAAAATCCTGCATTTACCGCCATACTTCTTATTAGAGATACATGGGTTAAATTGAGAGCTTCTATTGGTAGGTCTCCAAACCTATCGTTCATCTCACTGACGACTTCTTCTCTGTCTCCAATACTGCGAATAGCGCTTATTTTTTTATACATCTCAAGTCTAAATCTGTAGTCTTGTATGTATTTTTCAGATATATAAGCAGATACCTTGAATTCTACCTTGCAATCACTAGATTTAGAAACAGTTTTTCCTTTGAGTGTGTTCAAGGCTTCTTCAAGGAGCTTGGCATACATTTCATAGCCTATTGCCTCTATGTGACCACTCTGAGCCATACCAAAGACATTTCCTGACCCCCTTATTTCTAAGTCCCTAATAGAGAGTTTAAAACCAGAACCTAAGGATGTGAATTCCTTTATAGCTTGTAATCTCTTTTCAGATTGTTCACTCAAGACCTTGTTTCTGGGAAATAGAAGATAGGCATATGCAAGTCTATTGCTCCTACCCACTCTGCCTCTAAGCTGGTAGAGTTGGGATAATCCAAACTGATCGCAATTGTTTATGATTATAGTGTTTACATTGGGTATGTCTACACCTGTTTCAATAATGGTTGTGGTAACCATTACATCGTATTCTCCATTCATAAAATCTAGTAGCACTGATTCTAGCTCTCTTTCCCCTAGCTGACCATGTGCAACACATACTCTTACATCAGGACAGAGCCGCCTTAACCTATCAGCTATAGATAAAATATCCTTAACCCTGTTATGAACGTAGTAGACCTGACCATTCCTAGAGACTTCCCTGCTTATAGACTCTTTAAGGATGGCGTCGTCATCCTCCATAACATAGGTCTGTATAGGAAACCTGTCATCCGGGGGATCTTCTATCAAGCTGAGGTCCTTAACCCCTATAAGGCTCATATTCAAGGTTCTAGGGATTGGGGTAGCAGTCATTGTAAGGGAATCTATATTTATCTTTAAATCCTTTATCTTCTCCTTATGCCTTACTCCAAAACGTTGTTCCTCGTCTATTACCAAGAGTCCGAGGTCCTTAAATTCTACGTCTTTAGATAGGAGGCGATGGGTTCCTATAACTAGGTCTACCTCTCCGGTTTTGAGCCTTTTAACTATCTCCGCCTGCTCTTTTTTAGACTTAAACCTACTCAAAACTGCAACTTCAATCGGATAGAAACTCAACCTATGACTCATACTTATATAGTGCTGTTCTGCGAGTATAGTAGTTGGAACCAATACACAAGCTTGTTTCCCACTTGTAACAGCCTTAAATATTGCCCTTAGAGCAACCTCTGTCTTTCCATAGCCAACATCACCACAAAGAAGTCTCTCCATAGGATGGGGTTTCTGCATATCTTCTTTTATTTCCTGAGCAGAGATAAGTTGACCTTCGGTTTCCTTGTAGGGGAACATTTCTTCAAATTCAGCCTGCCAAAGATCATCTTCTGGAAAGGCATGCCCCTTGGTCTTCATTCTCTTAGCATATAGGTCTATCAATTCATCCGCAACTTCTTCAACCGCTTTTTTAGCCCTCTCCCTCTGACGAGACCATTTCTTTGATGAAAGCGAGTGTAGGGTTACATTCTGAACACCTTTTCCCAGGTATTTATGTAGAGTTTCTAAGCGTTCTACGGGAACATAGAGCATAGAATCTCCACTGTACTCTATTTTTATCATGTCCCGTTCTTCACCATCTACATTTTTTAAAAATATCCCAAGGTAACGACCTATACCATAAGATTCATGGACTACGTAGTCTCCCACCTCTATTTCACTAAACGCCTTTATCTTTTTAGACTTAGAGCTCGGCTTTCTCTTTTTTATAGACTTTTTCCCAAATAATTCCGAAGGAGTTAAAAGAACCACCTTAAAACTATCAGTCATAAATCCATTTAGTATGGGAAATGACGTTATGCTAACTCCCCCCTTGTTTATCTCAAGTTCATCTGTGAGCAAAAAACCAACGCCTGCATCCTCCAAAGCGCTCTTTACACTAGAAGTCTGCACCTCCCCATCCACGCAGATTACTATGCTATAGCCCGTATTAATCCACCTAGAAACATCATAACCAAAGGATGTTAAATCGCCATAGTACTTAGAAACATCCATAAAATGGTAGTCGATTATAGCCTTTGGCTTTAAATCCTTTAATCTGGTATTTAAGCTCTTAAAACTTATGAACTTAGAAGTAGTTATTCCTTCAAAAAAATCTTTAAAACTTAGATATATAGACGATTGCTCTGGTAGCATTCTACAAGAAAGAATGTCCTCTTTTACCCTGGCTTCCGTAGCAGTACAGATATCGTGCGCACTGTCCATAAGCCTATTAAATGACATCATAAGAACATTAAATTCACTTATATAGTCAAAAAAGCTGGAATTTTTTTCTTTGGCAAATGGAAGAAGTTTTGTAGGATAAGAAACTTGCAATTCTCCCTCAAGTTGTTCTAATACCTTTTTATAAATTGGTTTTATATCATATGCACAATTTTCTATAAGTTTTTTAATCTCAGGCACTTTATAAGAATAATCCTCTAAGCCCAGAAGAGACTCTCTTGAAGGTCTTATTCTAACCCTATCAAGTTCTCCAGAGGAAAGCTGGCTAGCAATATCAAATGTTTTAATGGTATATAGTTCATCCCCAAAGAAATCAAGCCTTATAGGAGAATCATACATAAGCGGAAATACATCTATTAACCCTCCCTTTATTGAAAATTGACCCTTTGCCTCTACAATATCCATCCTCTCGTAACCTAGGCGCACCAACTTAGATGTAATCTCATCAAAATCGTAGTACTCACCCCTTACAAGTTCAAAATCTAATATCATAAAACTCTCTGGTGAAGCCATAGCCAGCATCATAGAAGAGAGGGAGGATATTATTATATACTTATCTTCCTCCCAAGAAGAAAACAGTGTTTCCAGCCGTTCTATTTCTATGTGTTTTGAATGGGAATATTCATCAAAAAAACTGAGCTCTAAAGTTCTAAATAGTCCAACCTTAGGATATATGGAATTTATAGAATCGTATAATTCCTTAGCTTCAGTATCTGTTTCAACTACTATTACAGTGCTCCCCAAATCCTGAGCTATTGCAATAGAATGAAGAATAAAGGCGTTTTTATTAAACCCGAATGCCGCAATTGGAAAAGTATTGGTTTTAGCTAATCCCTTTAGGGACCTGTACTCTTTGGATTCCTGAAATAGTCTATTCACTACTGACCTTCTTTTTGGTGTTATAATCGTTCATAGCCCTATCTATTCCAAATTCCACAAAGGCGAGTATAGCCTTATAAGCGGTCTCTACCGCCTCCTCCATAACCGGAACTTCTTCCTTGGAATAAGAGCTCAACACATAGTTTTTAAGGTCCATATTACGTTCCTTACCTATTCCAATTCTAACCCTAGGAAAACCATCATCTTTTAGCTTATATATAATATCCTTCATACCATTGTGAGTCCCAGAACTTCCAGACTTTCTTATCCTTACATTACCAAGTGGGATATCTACATCATCGTAAACTATAATCAGATTTTCTATCGGCAACTTGTAATAATTGACGATGGATAAAACAGCATCTCCACTTAGATTCATATATGTCTGTGGTTTTACAAGTACCACCCTTTCACCTTTATAAGAAAATTCTCCAAGTAATGCCTTGTGCTTTAACTTGCTAACCCTTACTCCCTTTTCTCTAGATATATAGTCTATAAGTTCGAAACCTATATTGTGTTTTGTATTTGAATATTTTCGCCCGGGATTACCGAGCCCAACTACTACGTACATAATTCCTCCGTTTCTCTATGAAATAATAGTATATCATAAAGATTTGAATTTGATTAGTATCTCAAGTTTTTTTTAAATCGCCATCAAAATTTAGATTTTGTTTAAAAAAAACATATTCGGTATGATAAAATAAAAAAGCAAAAATTGAGGTGACGTTATGTCTTTAATACAAGTAAAAAACTTAACATTTTCGTATTTTGGATACACAAAAAACATCTTTGATAATGTAGATTTTTGTTTAGATACGAATTGGAAAACCGGTCTAATCGGAAGAAACGGGATTGGTAAATCAACATTTTTTAAGTTGCTTTTAGATAAATTGGACTATAGGGGCAATATAATAAAAAATGTCGAAATAAAGAATTTTCCCCTCACAGTAGATGACGAAGATATATTTGGAATAGATTTGTTCAACCTTCATTCCGAAGGTCAGGAAGAATGGAAATTATTTAAAGAGTTAAACCTTCTGAAAACTGAATACGACATACTTTATAGACCTTTTAGTTCCCTTTCAAAGGGAGAACAAACAAAACTCCTACTTGCGATTCTATTCACCTTTGAAGGCTATTTTCTTCTGATAGATGAACCTACAAACCACTTAGACCTACACGGGCGAGAACTTATTAAAAATTATCTAAACGGAAAGAAATCCTTCTTGCTAATATCACACGATAGAGACCTTTTGGATTCTTGTACAGACCATATAATATCAATAAATAAAAACTCCATTGAAATAGAAGCCGGAAATTTCAGTTCTTGGTATGAAAACAAAAAAAAGAAAAACCTTTTTGAACTCACCGAAAACGAAAAACTAAGCAAGGATATAAAGCGATTAAAAAAAGCTTCGAGACAAAGTGAATCTTGGTCTAACAAGGTGGAAAAACGTAAAAATAAAATAACTAAATCTGGGGACAAACCAGATAAAGGCTACATAGGACACCAGGCCGCAAAGATGATGAAGAAGTCTAAAACACTATCTAAAAGATTGAATAAATCAATAGCCTTGAAAAAAGGTTTATTAAAAGATGTAGAAAGGAAAGACGACTTAAAATTACACCTAATACCCCCTAAAAAAAATTTACTAATAAACATAAAAGATGTCTCAGCCTTTTACGGAGATAGACAAGCCATAAAAGGTCTGAATTTAAGGATAAACGATGGAGATAGGATAGCAATTCTAGGTAAAAATGGGAGCGGAAAATCCACTCTATTAAAATTGATTCTAGGAGAAAAGATACAATACCAAGGAAGCATAAATATGTTAAGCGATCTAAAAATATCTTATGTTCCACAGGATTCAGCTCATTTAGATGGAAATTTAAAAGACTTTGTTATTTCTCAAAATATAGACGAGAGCCTATTCAAAACCATCTTAAATAAATTAGGTTTTTCGAAAGAACTATTTGATATAAACCTTGAAAACTACAGCGAAGGTCAGAAAAAAAAAGTTTTACTAGCGGGGAGCCTATCTAAGGATGCCCATATTTTTATATGGGACGAACCCTTGAACTACATAGACTTAATATCGAGAATACAGATAGAGGAGCTAATATTAAAATATAATCCAACTCTTGTATTTGTAGAACACGACAAAAGGTTTGTAGATGTTGTATCTACTAAAATTTTAGAATTATAAGCTTACATCTAAGTGATTAAAAAAATACAAGAAAATCATCAATTCATCATTTAAACATATGAATACATATCAATATAAAGCGCTATTTTTCAACGTTTTATTGACATTGTGTTTTTTTTGCTATAAAATTAGCTGGAAAAAAATTTCAAAAGGAGAAATGTAATTATTATGAAAAAAAAACTTATAATTATTGCGGTATTAAGTCTGACGGTAATATTTATGGGAGCTTGCGAAAAAGCTTCATCAGATGAATCATCAAATGATAGGATAAAGATAACAGTTTCAATAATGCCGGAAATTCAATTTGTAAAAGAGGTAGGCGGAGATAAGGTAGATGTTAAGGCGGTAATCCCACCTGGGGCCTCACCTGCAAATTATGCCCTAACAAGCAAGGAAATGAAGGATATAGAAACCTCCAAAATTTATTTTGCAATAGGGGTAAATGCAGAAGAAAATATAATTTACAACCTTAAAGAGAACCCGGACATACAGATTGTATGGCTTGACAGTGCTGCGGCTCTAGACCATGAAGATAGATTTTTTTCACATGATCACGGTGACGAACACGGTCATGATGAAATAGCCAAAGACCCTCACATATGGGTGTCACCAAAGAGAATAATAAGTATGACAAAGGAAGTTGAAAGAGCCTTAAGTGAGCTGGATCCAGATAATGCTAAATTCTACAAAAATAACGCAGAGGCTTATATAAAAAGAGTAGAAGAAGCAGATGCAAAAATAAAAAATAATATAAAAGAATCTGATACAAAAAGCTTTTTGATCTTCCACCCTGCATTAGGATACTTTGCAGATGACTATGGACTAGAAATGCTTACAATAGAAAAAAACGGGAAGGAAGCCACTGCTGCTAGTCTAGAAGATATAATTTCAGAGGCAAGGGAAAAAGAAGTAGATGCAGTATTCTATCAAAAAGAATTTTCTTCAGAACAAGCTAAAACGATTTCAAGTGAACTCGGAATAAAGGTGATAGAGCTAAACATATTATCCGAAAACGTAATAGAAAACTTGGTGGATATATCAGAAATTATCTCGGGGAGGAAGTAGTTTGAAATCCTGTGTGAGCCAAAATATAGAAAGGGGTACAGACCTTATAAGGGTTGATAAAATAAGCGTCTATTACGAAAAGGTAAAGGCTCTTATAGACGCTTCACTTACCATTAGAGCTGGCGACTTTATTGCAATTACTGGTCCAAATGGTGGTGGGAAAACAACTCTGATAAAATCTATTCTGGGGCTAGTAAAACCCACAAAAGGTAACATTTGGATTATGCCTGGGATTAGAATGTCCTATGTAGAACAAGTTACAGAGTTTGATAGAGAATTCCCTATAAGCGTAAATGAGGTCTTATTAGCAGCCCACTTACCAGCAAAAATAAGACCATTTTATAAACATCCAAAGTCAAGTTTGGAGCACTCAGAAAGGGTTATGAGGGATTTAGATATAAGTGACTTAAAAGATAGGCAAATAGGCCAACTATCTGGAGGACAACTACAAAGGGTCCTCCTAGGTAGGGCTCTTATGAGCCACCCACAAATACTACTCTTAGATGAACCTACCGCTGGTGTAGACGAGGAATCTAGAGAAGATATTTACGAAATGCTAAGATCCCTCAACAAATCTCTCACAATATGCCTTATAACCCACGATATCATAAATGAACTGAGTGGGATTAACAGATATGTAAGGGTAAATAAAACTGTAATTTAAAGGAGATTAAGTTTGATAGATGCCATACTAAAATATTCATTTATGCAGAACGCTATTCTCGCCGCTCTATTCGCAAGTGTAATCGCTGGGATAGCTGGGACTATAATAGTAGAAAAAAAGATGGGGTCCCTTGCAGGAGGGATTGCCCACGCATCATTTGGCGGAGTGGGAATAGGATACTATCTTGGTATAGAGCCTATATACGGAGCGTTTTTATTTTCAATACTTGGGAGTCTAGGAGTTAGGTGGCTAAATAAGATAAAAGCGGGAGACGAAAACACCCTGACAGGAATGATTTGGGCTGGCGGAATGGCAATTGGTGTCCTAGCTATATGGCTTACACCTGGCTACCCCCCAGATATGACTTCCTACTTGTTTGGAGACATATTGAACGTAAATAAATCCTACCTAATAATGATGGAAATATTTGCCCCCATCACCCTGCTTTTTTCGATTTCATTTTTTAAATACCTAAGACTCTACCTATTCGATGAAAATTACACCAAGATAATAGGAATAAATACTGATCTTCTAGATATAGCTGTATATACTACAATAGCCATTAGCGTGGTTATGTTGATAAAGATAGTTGGGATAGTGCTTAGTATAGCTATATTAAACGTACCAGCAGCTACTGCTAAGTTTTTTTCAAAGTCCCTATCAAAAAGGATGCTCTTCAGCATCCTCATAACACTTTTTAATATCTTATCTGGACTTACAATCTCTTATTACTTAAACGTTCCCTCTGGAGCTGCAATAGTTATAGTTTCTATAACGGTATACGTTATATCACTTATCATAAAGAAGTAAGGTCGTCTATAGCGTTCAGTATTTCATTATAAACACTGTTGTCAAAGTGAGCTTCACTTTTACTTCTCCCCTCTATAATAAGGTTTATCTGCTTTTTTTTGTGTTCTAAAAATTCTTTAAATACTATATCCCTCTTCATAGCATATCCAATTTCTAGTTCGGGTTTGCTAAATTTTCTTTGACTACCTTCGCAAGCCTTTATAATTTCGTAGTATTTCCCGTTATCGCTAACAACCCTCTCTTCAATTATCTTATAAGAATTTTTATTTAAAAACTCCCTCAATTCAGCCCTGTGCTGCATTGGTTGTAGTATGAGATAGTCCGCCATTTTAGCCTTATCTGGAAAGTCGGATAATATCTTGTTTATCATATTTCCACCCATACCAGCTATAACTATACAAGAGGCTTCACCAACTTTTAAAGGTTCTAAACCATCACCTAACCTAAATGAGCAGAGGTGGTCATAACCTGCCTCTATAACATTTTTACGACCAACTTCAAGAGGAGCCATAGCTATATCAGTAACTATGGCTCTCTCTATTCTAGCTTCAGATAATAGCTTTATTGGAAGATATGCGTGATCAGAACCCACATCTGCAAGAACCCTTATACCTGAAATCATATCAGCTATACACCTTAATCTAGAACTTAATAACAAAACACAGTTCTCCTAAACTATTCTTCTAAAAAATCTCTCAATTTTTTACTCTTAGATGGATGCTTAAGCCTTCTCAAGGCCTTTGCCTCTATCTGTCTTATACGTTCCCTAGTTACATCAAAGCGCTTACCGACTTCTTCAAGTGTTCTAGAGCGTCCATCCTCTAATCCAAACCTTAGTTTTAAAACCTTTTGTTCCCTAGGAGATAGCGTATCCAACGCCTCTAAAAGCTGTTCTTTTAGCATAGAACTAGATGCTGCATCTTCAGGAGCTAGTGCCTCAACATCTTTTATAAAGTCGCCCAGAGTAGAGTCTTCTTCTTCACCTATTGGACTCTCTAAAGAAACAGGTTCTTGAGCTATTTTGAGGATATTCCTCACCTTTTCTATGCTTATATCCATCTCTTCAGCAATTTCTTCAGGGGTTGCTTCTCTTCCCTTCTCTTGTAAGAGTTGGCGCTGTACCCTACTTAGCTTATTTATGGTTTCAACCATATGAACTGGTATTCGAATCGTCCTAGCCTGGTCTGCAATAGACCTTGTTATAGCTTGTCTTATCCACCATGTAGCGTATGTAGAAAACTTATAACCCTTGGTCCAATCAAACTTATCTACAGCCTTTATGAGGCCGAGGTTTCCCTCTTGTATAAGGTCCAAAAATCCCATTCCCCTGCCAACGTATTTCTTGGCGATACTGACAACAAGCCTGAGGTTTGCCTCACATAGCCTTGCCTTTGCAAACTCATCCCCTTCTTCCATCCTCTTGGCAAGCTCAATCTCTTCTTCTCTAGTCAAGAGGTCTACCTTTCCAATTTCTTTAAGATACATTCTAACAGGGTCGTCTAAGCTAACACCTTTGGGAACAATTACCTCATTCCACTTTTTATCCTCGGTCCCCTTTTCGTCTGAATCGTCCTGAACTTCAAAATCATCTAAACCGTCTTCGTCACTGATGGTGTCTAAATCTATGTCCATGTCTCCTACAATGTCTATTCCTCCATCGTTTATGACGTTGTACATATCACTTGCAACATCCTTGTCCATGATGATTTTGCTCATGACTTCGCCAATTTCGTTATAAGTCAAATGCCCCTGTTCAAAACCCTTTTCGAGCATGCTCTGTATCTCTTTTTTGTTATTCTCAACCTGTTCGCATGGTAAAAGAATTTTAAAATCATGCATTATTTTCCCGATTAATTTTGACTTTTCGGTTTTATTTCCCAACTATATCGCCTCCCAAGAGTAACTGTTCTAATTACTGCCATCAAAGTTTTTCCTATAAGAATCACGCATGAGGTTATTTCTCTTTTGCCTCAGCTTACGAAGTTCAATCTTGGATTCGTCACTATTTTCGTATATCAACTTACTAATTTTTTCGTCAATTTCTTTCAATTGCCTACTCACTATGAGTATCTTACGCCTTCTAAGCAAGAGATCTAGTGTCTCTTTGCTCTTCTTTTTAGCCGTATCAGCATAATATTTTTCTATCAAGAAAGGCGCATCATAACCTACTATTTCCGCTAACAAAACGGGATCATATTTCTCTTCACTTACGTAGTAAACCATGAGGGCAGCAAAACTCTCACCAATATTATCGTCTAAAAAAGAGTCAATTTCAGCATCGATTAAGAGCGCCAATTCCCTATCTGAAATAGCAATCCTAAGGAGTTCCACCTCAATAGCAGATAGTGGATCCATTCCATTTAGATCTGCTTTTTCGGAATCTCTAAAACTGGTGAAATCTTTACCTGACAATCCAGCTTGCGAATCCTTAGACTTCATCAAACGTCTACTGTATTCAGTACTTAAGGTTTCAAATGCTATTCCGCTTATATCTGAAAGTTCTTGAATATAGACTTCAGCTTCAACAGGCTTTGATATTTCAGATATTAGTTCCATGGATTCATTTATATAATCCAATCTTCCCTGAGCATCCGATATGTCGTGTTTTTCCCTGAGACCATCAAGCCTATATTTAATTACATTAATAGCGGATTCTATCTTGGACCTAAAAACTTTTGCTCCAAAACGCTTTATAAATTCATCTGGATCCTTTGCTCCGTCGAGTTTCATCACCCTAACTTCTATTCCCGCATTTTCTAAAACGGGTATAGACCTATCAATTGCTTTTCTACCCGCTTTATCCATATCGTACGCAAAAAAGACAATTTTATATCTCTGAAATATTTTTTTTGCTTGAGATTCAGTAAGTGCAGTGCCCATACTTGCAAGAACATGAGGGAATCCACTCTGGTAAACCTGGATCATGTCCATGTACCCCTCAACTAGGACAACTCCATCTTGCTTTTTTGCCTTTCTGCTCATTCTATCCCCGTATAGTATTTCAGATTTTTTGAATACAGGACCTTCTGGAGAATTAAGGTACTTGGGCATATCCTCGCCCAAGGATCTTCCCCCAAAACCAAGAATCCTATCCCTGTGGTCCATAATGGGAAATATTAGCCTATTTCTAAATTTGTCTATTAAATTGCCATTACTGGATACAGACGCCAATCCAGAATTCCTTATTTCAAATTGAGAGTATCCTTTTGAAGCAAGGTGTTTTACAAGGGAATCCCAAGAATCTGGTGCGTATCCAAGCACAAACCTCTTTACGGTCTTCTCTCCAAGCCCCCTTCCAAGAAAATAATCCATAGCCTCGGGAGAAGAAAAAAGGTTAGAGCGAAAAAATTTTGCCGCCTCCAAGTTCATAGCATAGATTTTATCGTATATATCCCTTTTATATTCTAATCTTTCCTCTATATAGGGATCTAAATCCAAATGAAACCTATCCGCCAAAGATTCCAAAGCTTCTATAAAAGTCATATTTTCAGTTTCCATCACAAAGTCTATGGCGTTGCCATGAGCATTGCAACCAAAACAGTGATAGTTTTTACGTTCATTGGACACCACAAAGGACGGGGTCTTTTCACTGTGAAAAGGACAGAGCCCCTTCATTATTGAACCCGCCCTCTGAAGGCTTACCTTTGACCCAACAAGGTCAATCAAATCTACACTATCTAAAACGTAATCTCTTACGTTACTACTGTATCTCGGCATTCTTAAATCCGTAACTACACTTATTCAGCTTCAAGAGCCCTTATGATTATCATAGCGCTCTCCTCTATAGCTTTTTCTGCAACATTTATGCTAATACAACCTAACTTTTCAACTAAGCTTCTTGCATATTTTAACTCTTCTTCTATGCGATCTATATTGGCATAGCTAGAGTTAGAACCAAGACCGAGCTCCTTTAGCCTTTCCCTTCTTATCCTGTTTAGAACATTTTTATCGTTCATAAGGCAGAATATCTTTTTAGGATCTACTTCAAAGAGCTCATCTGGAGCCTTTATTTCAGGAACTAGTGGTATGTTTGCAACCTTTAAGTTCTTATGCGCCAAGTACATTGAAAGCGGAGTTTTTGAGGTTCTAGAAACCCCTATCAAAATACAGTCTGCCTTCAGAACTCCACGAGGGTCTTTCCCGTCATCATACTTTACAGCAAATTCAACCGCCTGTATCCGCTTAAAATATAAATCATCGAGTTTGTGTATGTTTCCTGGCTCATTGATTGGATTCTTCCCAAGTGAACAGGTCAATGCGTTTATCATTGGGCTCATTATGTCAACATACCTGACATGACTTTTTTCACACTTCTCTATTAAATAGTCGCGCAGAGAATCCAATATGACGGTGAATACAACTATTGAATCAGTAGCTTTTATTTCGTCGATTATGCTATCTATCTTTGAAAACGTCTGAATGTAAGAATACCTTATCATAGATACATTTACATCACTAAACTGGCTTACAGCTGCCTTTGCAACCATTTCCGCAGTTTCTCCAATTGAATCTGACAGTATATATATGTTTCTCTCATCCATATCTATAGCTCTTTTCTTATGTGGTATTGTGCTGATGCAATCTTAGCTGTTGGGATCCTATAAGGCGAGCATGAAACGTATTCTAATCCAGCTTCTAAGAAAAACTGAATTGATTCAGCATCTCCTCCGTGTTCCCCACAAACACCGAGCTTGATAGGTTTTCCAGTCGATTTTGCCTTATCTACAGCCAACTTAACCATAGGACCCACACCCTCTTTATCCAAAGATACAAATGGATTTACTTGGAACACGTCTGATTTCAAGTATTCGTTCATAAACGAATTCACATCGTCTCTTGAAAATCCTAGGGTCATCTGTGTCAAATCATTTGTGCCAAAGGAGAAGAAATCAGCATGTGCAGCGATTTTATCAGCTACAACGCAGGCCCTAGGTATCTCTATCATAGTTCCTATTTTATAATCAAATTCAACGCCTTCTTTAGACATAATCCTAGCTGCAGTCTCTTCAACGAGCTTCCTCATATCAGCGAGTTCTTTGTCAAATCCTACAAGCGGAATCATTATCTCAACATTTGTCTTTATTTCCTCTTTTTTGAGTTTGCAAGCTGCACCTATCAAAGCTTCTGTCTGCATTTCATATATTTCAGGATAGGTCATAGCCAACCTACACCCCCTATGACCTAGCATTGGGTTAAACTCGTGTAGCTTTTCAGAGAGGGATTTTATTACAGATATTGATTTCCCAGTGTGATTAGCTAGATCTTCTGCATCCTTTTCAGTCCTAGGTAAGAACTCATGTAGAGGTGGATCGAGTAACCTCACTGTTATTGGTCTCTCTCCCATGGTCTTGAGTATGTTATAGAAGTCATCCATCTGGTATGGCTTTATCTTAGCTAAGGCTGCCTTTCGCTCTTCTAGGTCCTCAGCAAGTATCATCTCCCTAACCGCTAGTATCCTATCCTTTTCAAAGAACATATGCTCTGTTCTGCAGAGACCTATTCCATCTGCATCAAAACCTATAGCTGTCTTTGCATCAATAGGTGTATCGGCATTCGCCCTCACCTTAGTCTTTGAATACTTTTTACTCCACTTTAATAGGGTCTCCAATTCGTCAGAGGTCTTAGCCTTGCTAAACTCTAATTTACCTAAGAAAACCAATCCCTCAGTTCCATCTATGGATATGTATTCTCCTTCCTTTATTTCAAAAGCAGGAGTCTTTATTACCTTGTTCTCCTCATCTACAACGATGTCCGCGCAACCTGCAACACAGGTCTTGCCCATTGACCTAGCAACTACAGCAGCGTGAGATGTCATTCCTCCCCTAGATGTCAATATCCCCTTTGCATCTATCATTCCAGCTAGGTCTTCTGGAGAAGTCTCTTTTCTCACCAAGATACAATCTTCACCCCTTGCCTTTGCATCTACAATATCCTGGGCACTGAAGTATATCTTACCAGTAGCCGCTCCTGGTGATGCAGAAAGACCCTTTGCCAATATAGTAGCTTCTGCCTTTGCAAGATCTGAGAAATCAGGGTGAAGTAGAGTTGAAACAGACTGCGGAGAAATCCTTAGAAGAGCGGTTTTCTCGTCTATTACTCCCTCTTTCACAAAGTCCATAGCTATCTTTATAGCAGCCTTAGCCGTCCTCTTTCCAGTCCTTGTCTGCAATAGATAAATATTTCCACGCTCTATTGTAAACTCAATGTCTTGAACGTCTTTGTAGTGTTTTTCTAAATCCTTGGCAAGCTTCCTTATTTCGCTATAGAGTGATGGGTGTTCGTCCTTTAGGGATCCTATAGGCATCGGGGTTCTAATTCCCGCAACCACGTCTTCACCTTGAGCGTTAAATAAGAATTCTCCAAATAGTTTGTCGTTTCCATTCGATGGGTCCCTAGAAAACAAAACGCCTGTTCCAGAAGTTCCATCATAATTTCCAAATACCATACGCTGAACGTTTACAGCCGTTCCAAGCGAATCAGATATTCCCTGGTGTTTTCTGTATAAGATAGCCCTTTCATTATTCCAAGATCTAAATACAGCTTCAACCGCCTTTAAAAGTTGGTCTCTAGCATTTGTAGGGAAGGGCTCACCAGTTTCCATCTGAACGATTTCTAAAAATTCTTTTATTATGGCAAGCATTTTTGCCCTTTCAAGATGCTTAAAGGTAGCAGCTCCATTCATCATTAGAGCTTCTTCTAAAATCCTATCAAATTTTATTTTGGGGATCTCTAGAACTACGTCGCTATACATCTGTATAAAACGCCTGTAGTTATCATAGGCGAATGGGTAATTGTCGGTTCTTTTGCCAATACATTCAGCAACTTCTTGGTTTATTCCCAAATTCAAAACCGTATCCATCATTCCAGGCATAGATATTGCTGCGCCTGATCTAACTGATACTAAGAGTGGATTTTCAGAGTCTTGAAAACGCTGACCTGATTTTTCTTCCAACCTTTTAACTGCTAAGTCAATCTCTTTTACAACTTCTTCTGGTAATTTGTTTCCGTTTTCAAAATACTTAAAGTTTACTTCTGTTGTCACTGTAAAACCCTGTGGGACAGGCAGTCCTATTGAGGACATTTCTGCCAAATTAGCGCCCTTTCCTCCCAAAAGACTCTTCATTTCTTTTGATCCGTTTTCAAAATCATAAACCCAAGACATAGCACCCTCCTAATTATATATATCAAACAAACCGCTTGTAGATACCTATTTAAAATATTAATCTCTACTCTTGTTTACTAATAAATGCAACAAATCAACAATTTCTTTGGTGTTGGAAAATATTCTATTCAAGGTGTACTGTATGGATATCAATATTATGAAGAATATTAAAATTCCAGCAATCTTATAGTCAACAACCATTGCCATCCCTCCCTAAAACTATGGATTTACTATTTTATAAGTTTCGTCATCGTATACTATTACTCTGTTTTCTGTGTTTAAAAATCTCTCTCTATCATAATTTTCATAAAGACTGCTTGGAATAGTAATTGCAGAAGCTATTCCGTCTGATATAAAGCGTTTTTCTGGGTTATTTTTTAAATCATCAAGCCAATAATAGAGCTCAAAGTCATCTTCTCCACAGGTTATCCTGTCTATACTGAGCTCATTAAAATCCTTGCTGTAGACAGAATACGTAGGGCACCAACCTACATTTACAGATGAAATCATATAATAATCACCGAGTAATCCCTCTTTTATTTTTTTATCATAATCATCAAACTTTTCCCCAAATGGAACGGAAAAGCTAAACCTCTTTTCCCCAGTATAGGCTTCCAAACGCTTAGCCTGGCTCAGTATTTCTTCCTTAGCTTGTTCTATTGGTATGGTGCTTAAATTCAAATGGTTTGTCGTATGATTAGCTACCTCATATCCATGTTCTAATAAGTACGAAATCTTGTCAGGGTCATACTCGTAATCCCCAAATGCCGCAGGACCATTCAGATAAAACGTTGCCTTGGGAACAAAGTCAGGATATTCCCCCACTAGGGATTCCATAATACCGACTACACACTCATCAGTTGGCTTTCCGTCTTCTCCAAATTGAAAGTCTGTGGGATGACCATCGTCAAATGTCAAAACAACTGGCGTCTTGCCCGCAGGAACATCTATCTTGCCACTTACCCATTCCCTTGTGGTAATAGGAACGTAGCCCTCCTCTATAAGTCTTACTAAATCCTTCCTTAGATTGGCATAAGATCTAGCATAAAGCCCCTCGTCCTCTTCTTTTTCAACTAAGTTGTGGTACATTACAACAGGTATAGAACCCAGTTCATTTGGTTCAAATTCCTTGATTATTCCATCTATATTTTCATCTATGTAATTTTCAAGGCCAGCGGTCATAAACTTTTGAGTCCTAGCAACCTCTGAATCCACTAAGGAATTATCTGAAATGTTCATCCCAAAATCGCCTCCAAAAAACAAGGCGTCCATAGTGATTTGGCAAAAAACAATCCTAAATTATGTACTCTATTATAAATCAATTTCACAATTAATAAAACCCAAAAACAGTATCTTAGTTAAATAAGATATAAGATATAAATATAAAGGAAATTAGAGTGGCGCTTACAGGCAATCTGGGGTTAATATATCTGCCTTCCATCATCTAAATATTCTTTGAACAACTCCAGACATAGTTTTCTGTTTTCAGGTACTAGTTTTAATACCTCTTCGTTTTTCATATCGTATTTTATAAAATCGTAAATGTAATCATCCCTGAAACCTATCTTATCAGCATCTTCTGGTTCACAACTATAGTAGACTTCCTTAATGTTAGACCAGATTATAGCACCCAAACACATGGGACACGGATAGCAAGTTGTGTAAAGTATGCAACCGCTTAAATCGTGACTGCCCACTTTCTCGCACGCCTCTCTTATAGCGTTCATCTCAGCGTGAGCCGTCGGGTCCTTATCTCCAAGAACAGAGTTGCTCGAAATAGCTAATACCTCGCCATCCTTATCTAGAATAGCAGCGCCAAATGGTCCACCAATATTTAGATTCATGGTTTTACGAACCTTTTCCATAACCATTATAATCACATCTTCCTTGATTTTCATTTTAGCCCACCTTCTCCCCTCTATTCTATTAATTATGATAATTTAGGGGGCTAGAGTATGTCAATAATTGTTTATGTTGTGACATAGTTGCCCAAAGATAAATAAACTATGGTGTGCAGAAATTAATGAGGTAAATAGATGGAAAACAGTAGTTTTTACAGACTGCCTGTAAACCGCTGATTTCTTTAGGAATACACAAAATCCAGTCTCTTATGTACGCTTTTAGTACACTACGAGCCTGAATTTTGCTAGTTCCTAGAACTAAGGCGTTACAGGCAGTCTGTAACGGTCTGTATATAATAAACTTTGGTGGGCGCTCTGAACTTATTATTCCTCCGTATTTTTAAATTGACATTAAAATAAAATAAATTATTAAAATAACCAATACAAAAAGAAATGAGCTAATCAAAAAATTTTTTTTATTATCTGAATCAATAAAGTTTTTCAATATACAAAGAGCAAAAAAAAGAACACCTAAAGTTTCAAACTTAAAAAAATAATAGAATATTACTCCCATTATAAATAAGATATATTTAACTTTAAAATTTATTTTATCCATATTTTCAGCACTCCAATAATTTATATTTTTAATCATATTGAATATCATTTAAAGCTTTAGGATTATCCTAAGGTTAACATTTTTTTTTAGAGAAATAAAGAAGGCTAATGTGAATAAATTGATAATCTAATTATGTTGTGTTATTATTAATTTATCGAATATACTATCACATAAATTATATTTTAGTGCTTGTATAATTAGGAGGAAAAGATATGTCTTTCAAATTAGAATCTTATAATCATCCAGATTTCAGCATAGAAAAATTCAAAAATGCACCAGATGCCAAACTACTTCCATGCCCAAAA
>PDWI01003615.1_pt1 | contig 21629 bp, 20 predicted proteins | sample 1430891 | NCBI WGS metagenome assembly PDWI01 (sample SAMN01162508, study PRJNA174530) | Oral metagenome, whole genome shotgun sequencing project. | biome: Marine environment; feature: Marine mammal; material: Swab sample of the gingival sulcus; isolation source: swab sample of gingival sulcus... | reverse complement strand
CGTGGCGCGATAAGTAGAACGGAGGATACTAATGAAGGTTAGAGCATCGGTTAAACCCATCTGTGAAAAATGTAAAATCATTAGAAGAAAAGGTAGGGTAATGGTAATTTGCCAAAATCCTAAACATAAGCAGAGACAGGGATAAGTAAAAATATAAGATTTAAAGGTAAATAAAGAAGGTAGTCCAAATACGGACTAAAAGCACAGCAGGAGGTGCATTGATGGCGAGAATTGCAGGTGTCGACATTCCGAGAAATAAACGAGTGGTTATAGCACTTACCTATATTTTCGGTGTGGGGAAAAGCAGCGCTCAGAAGATTTTGCAAGAAGCTAATATTAGCGAAGATGTAAGAGTGCAAGATCTTACAGATGACGAAGTTAGGAAATTAAGAAATATCGTTGAAAACGATTATAACGTTGAAGGTGATTTAAGAAGAGAAGTTGCACAAAACATCAAGAGATTGCAAGAAATCGGATGTTATCGTGGAATTAGACACAGAAAGAGATTGCCTGTAAGAGGACAAAGAACGAAGACAAACGCTAGAACTAGACGTGGTCCTAAGAGAATTGCCGGCAGAAAGAAATAAGGGGAGGTAGTAAGTAAATGGCTGTAAAAAAGACAAAAGTCAGAAGAAGAAGACGTGATAAAAAGAATATTGAGCGTGGACAAGCTCATATACAGGCTTCATTCAACAACACCCTTGTAACATTAACGGATGATTTCGGTAATGCTCTTGCATGGTCTTCAGCAGGAAGTTTAGGGTTTAGAGGCTCAAGAAAGTCTACTCCTTTTGCCGCTCAGATGGCTGCAGAAACAGCTGCTAAGGCTGCTATGGAACATGGACTAAAAAGCATAAAAGTATTTGTAAAAGGACCTGGTTCAGGTAGAGAAGCTGCTATTAGAGCGTTACAGGCTGTTGGCTTAAACATTACATCTATTGAAGATGTAACGCCAATACCACACAATGGTTGTAGACCTCCAAAGCGTAGAAGAGTGTAATTATTATACAATTTATCGCTTTAAAAATAAGTAAAAAAAGGAGGAACGCCCATGCTTGAAATAGAAAAACCAGCAATAGTGCAAGGAGAAAATAACGATAGTTCCTATGGCAAATATACATTAGGACCGCTTGAAAGAGGATATGGAACAACTCTTGGAAATAGTTTAAGACGTGTATTGTTATCATCATTACCAGGCGTTGCCGTTAAATGGGTGAAAATAGATGGCGTAATGCATCGTTTCTCTACAATACAAGGTGTTAGAGAAACAGTGATTGACATGATTTTAAATCTAAAAGGTTTAAGATGCCAGATGTTATCAGATGATGATGAAAAGATATTAAGAATAGAACACGAAGGAAGCGGAGTTATAACTGCTGGCGATATAATATGTGATTCTGATGTTAGCATAGTAAATGAGGACATGTATATTTGTACTTGTGAAACAGATGCTAAGTTAGACATGGAAATTGCGATAACAACTGGCAGAGGATATGTTCCCGCAGATATTAATAAAGAAGAATCAGATGAACAAGGTGTTATTGGTGTTTTATTTGTTGATTCTATTTTCACTCCAGTTAAGAAAGTTAACTTTAGTGTAGAAAAGGCAAGAGTCGGTCATAACACAAATTATGACGAACTTGTGATAGAAGTTTGGACAGATGGAACCATGAGACCTGATGAAGCTATCGCTTTAAGTGCTAAGATTATGAATGAACACTTGAACCTATTTATTGACATGACAGATTCTATTAGTGATGTTGAAATTATGGTTGAAAAAGAAGATGACATTAAAGAAAAAGTCTTAGAGATGACAATTGAAGAACTAGATCTTTCGGTTCGTTCATACAATTGTTTAAAGAGAGCTGCTATCAATACAGTTGAAGAATTGACTGAGTATAGCGAAGGCGATATGTTAAAAGTTAGAAACTTAGGTAAAAAATCATTAGATGAAGTTAAGGCTAAGCTTGAGGAATTAGAGCTAGGTCTTAGATTAGGTGATGAGTAAGTGTTAGGAGGAAATAATGGCGCGCTATAGAAAACTTTCGAGATCGTCAAGCCATAGATCTCTTATGTTTAGAAATTTAGTGTTAAGCTTGATCGAACATGAAAGAATCGAAACAACTGTAACTCGTGCCAAAGAGGCTAGAAAGTTTGCAGAAAAGATGATCAGCCTTGGCAAAAGAGGAGACCTACACGCAAGAAGACAAGCGGAGAGCTTTTTAAGAAACAAAGATATGGTAAAAAAGCTTTTTGATGAAATTGCACCACGTTATGAAGGACGTGATGGTGGTTACACTAGAATAGTTAAGATAGGACCTAGACGTGGCGATGCCGCTGAAATGGCTGTCTTTGAATTAGTAAAATAAATAAATGGGCTTTTAGCCCTTTTATTTTGTTTGTTGAAAAATAAAAAGCCCTCTTAATTTGAAGAGGGCTTTTTTAACAAAACTATAAATTTATATTATTTATCAAAAAACATATAATAATAGGCAATTATTTATGATAGGCTTCGGTGCAAAGCATAGACAAGGCTATATTAATGGAGGAAATATTATATGAAAAAAATCTAAGTATTGGAGACTTTTTTACACACTATACTTACTAATTTTGCTTTTTAAAACCTTAATATTAATTTTATAAAAGATGAAGGCGATAAGGATATTAGCAAGAATCAGTCCTAAGGCATAGAGGTAAAAATTATCAAGGGTAATAATTGAGCCCGAAAAAATGAAGATAAACAACAATATGTTAAGGACGATATAGCCTAAGTCAATTAAGATACATAAAAAGATGTTAAAGTTGTTTTTAACAGCACCCTGTGGTTCTTTCCAGTTAAGTTTTGGTCTTATAATGTCTATCAGCATTGAGTATGAATTGATGGCAAGGCTAGATGCTAGGATTCCTAAGATTAAGAAAATACCATAGTATAGCTGTGCTTTAAAGAGAAAGAGTAATAAGATAACGATGGGCATACTTTCTATTAATGAAAAGATCGCTCCTGCTACTAATCTTGAAAAAACTTGTTCTTTTAAGGAAATAGGAAGGGATTGCATTAGCCATATTTGCTTACCTTCCCTTGTGATGCTAGTGCTGGTGCTTGAACCAGATAAGCTAAAAAATGCTCCCATTATCATGCCAATTAATAGTAGAATAGCAATGAGGTTAAAACTTGTGATGTTATACTGATGACATATCGTACTTACACTTTGTAAATTCAATATTCTTGCTCTATTTGTGCTATCTAATAAAAGTGGGGTCATCATAACAAGTGGTACAATAATACCACCTAATAGAATATTAAAAAAGAACACGGGAATTTTAATGATGTTTAAAAGCTCTTTTTTGACTAAGCTCATAACGATAGAATGTTCTTTGAACTTGACGTATTTATCGATGTCCTCTTTTTTTATTTTCTTTACATCAGACATTTGAGCGTTATTGTATCCTACGAGCCATGGTTTAAAGGCTATTTTTGGTAAAATTGCCAGTAGTAATAACATAATGGACAAGTTTTTAATAATGGCAATAATAGCGTTAAATGTTGTGAAGTCAATTATTGGTTTAATCAGACTTTTTAGGTGAGGAGCATAGGATAAAATGCCATCCAAGTAGGGCTTAATGTGGTTATTAAACGATTGCATAGAATTGGCTGCATTTCTTGTATCAAACATAGGCTTGCTGAGTTGTTGAAAAGATACAATAAAGATTAAAAAAACAAACATCATGACAAATTGCAAGATGTTTTTACTTGCTTTAAATCGACTAAATGCCCTCATCACTAAAATCCATAAAAACATAATGACGCAGACCGTGCTTACTGTATAAAAACTTAAGTTCAGAAAATTGATAATGTAATAGAGAAAGGAAAAGTCGTGTGTTCTTTTATACCTGATAAAAGCGGGCAGAAAAAAAGCAATCAGTATCAAGATTTGACTTAAGGACAAAAATAGCATGCTTGAGCGTATAATATTTTCTGATTTGATAGGCAAATGTAAGATGTTTTTAAATTCTTTATTATAATATAGCCTGCTTAAAGAGTAGGGTATAATGTTTATAAAAATGAAAACAGTCAAAGTGAGTGCCAGTACTGGAAAAACAGCTTCGGTTTGATGAATAGAAGAATATGCGTCATAAAAAAAGTCTACGATTTTAAATATAATAATAAATAACCAGATAAAAGAAGGAATTAAAAGTAACCATGCCAGTGCCTTTCTTTTCTCACTTTTATCTTTTTTAGCGCTTTTGAAATTGATTAGCGGAGAAAAAATCTTTAAGAATTCTATTTTCATTAATAGGATAATTTCGTTCATTGTCTTACCTCTACTATATTATTCAGTCAGTTCTAGGAAGAGCTCTTCTAAGCTACCTTCAATCTTAGATTGTTGATGAATCTCTTCTAGACTTCCAATGGCTATAATTTTACCGTTGTTAATAATTATTATCTTGTCGCATATTTTTTCAGCCACTTCCATTACATGGGTGGAAAAAAACACGCTTTTTCCAGCGTCACATCTTTCCCGCATGATTTCTTTTAATTTAAACGAACTCTTAGGGTCTAGTCCTACCATTGGTTCATCCAATATAAAGACTTCTGGTTCATTAATTAAGGCTCCAATTAGTGATATTTTTTGTTTCATGCCGTGTGAATAAGATGAAATAAGTTGTGGTAAATGATCATAAAATTCAAAAGCATCAGCATATTTCTTGATACGCTCTTGTCTAAGATCTTTTGATACTTTATAGATATCAGCTAAAAAGTTTAGGTACTGTATGCCTGTCATATACTCGTAAGGTTCTGGATTATCTGGTACATAACTGAACATTTTCTTGCTTTCGAGTGGATTTTTTCGTACGTCAATGCCGTTTATTGTAATAGTGCCTGAGTTTTGTTCTCCTAAGCCAATTAACATTTTAATGCTGGTGGTTTTGCCAGCACCGTTAGGTCCTAAAAAACCACAAATTTCACCACTTTTCACTTCAAAACTAATATTATCTACAGCGGTAAAATCACCGTATTTTTTTGTCACTTGTTCGAATGTAATCATGTTGATCTCCATTTTTTTACAAATACTATACATTTTTTTTTAAATTTTGCTATATTACATAATACAGCAAAAAAAATATTTATACAATATTTTTTAGTTGACTTAGTTAAAAGAATAAGTTACAATTTTAACATAAAAAGGGGAGGGGATTATGACTATATATGATATTGTCATTAGAACCCTAGCTGCTGTATTTTTTGGTGCTATAGTAGGTAGGGAAAGAGAGATTAATAACAGACCGGCAGGGATTAGAACTCACGCCTTAGTGTGTTTAGGTGCTGCTGTCATTGCTATGATACAGGTTGAGGTTGTAGTAAATGCAATGGAAACGATTAAAAATTATCCTGACATGAAGAGTGTTATTACAGTAAACAGTGGTAGAATAGTAGCTCAAGTCGTTTCTGGCATCGGTTTTTTAGGTGCTGGGACAATTCTGATTACCAAAGATAAGGTTCGTGGATTAACCACAGCTGCATCCCTTTGGGTAGTAGCTTGTGTGGGTATAGCAATTGGTTATGGCTACTATAAAATAGCCATCATATCTGGTATCACCGTGCCAGCTGTTTTAGTGGGTCTAAAGAAGATGGAAAGACGTCTCACCAAGCGTTCACATCACGCGAATTTAATTATCACCTTTAAGGAAAACACTGATTGCATTAATGTACTTTTAAGATTTTTTAAGGAATGTGGCATTCACGTTAAAGAAATAAAGCATCTTAATTCTAGGGGAGATGATATGCAAGACACCATTGAATTTATGCTCTATGACAGACACTTTAAAAGTTGGGATAAAATTATTGACGAAATAGAAGAAATGTCATTTGTGGAAAGCGTCAAACGCAAAAAATAATCCTATCTATTTTTCATATCCAGTGCGTCACCTAGGGATTCATTGATGACTAAGACAGCCTCGTTATTATACGGGGTTTCTGTTTTGTTGATAATAACCAAGTTCTCTCCTCTAAAGTAGTGTAGGAAGGCAGCTGCTGGATATACGGTTAAGGAAGTGCCGCCAACGATTAACAAGTCAGCTTTTGATAAAGCTTCTTCTGCTCTTCTGATGCTTTCACTATTCAAACTTTCACCGTATAAGACAACGTCTGGTCTAATAAAACTGCCACAGTCATCACAGATTGGGGTTGGTCTATCTTCTGTTTCCCTTGCTAATACTTCTTCTAAGCTATATTTTTTACCGCATTGGTAACAGTAGTTTTTGTAAATTGTGCCGTGTAATTCAATCACGTTTTTGCTGCCTGCTTTTTGGTGTAAATTGTCAATGTTTTGCGTGATGATAGCCTTTAATTTTCCTTCTTTTTCCAGTGCTACTAGACTTTCATGTGCCCTGTTTGGCATGGCATCGGGATGGATTAAGTATTTTGTAATATATTCAAAAAATAAGTCGGGATTATCCAGCATAAATCGGTGACTTAGAATTTCTTCAGGTGGAATGTTTTCATATTTGGTGGAATATAAACCTTCTGCTGACCTAAAATCAGGAATGCCACTTTCTGTTGATGTTCCGGCTCCACCAAAAAATACGATATTATTGCTATTTTCTATTAGTTCCCACAATTTATTCATAAGTCACCTCGCTTTTTCTATCAAAATTATACTTTCTTTAGTATACTATAATTCTTTAAAAATTCAAATAAATAACTAATATTAACAATATTGGTATTTCATGCTTATTTTATTTACATTTTACAAATAAAGATATATAATGTAAGGCGTGTAAGTGTCTGTATGTAAAGATGAAAAAGATTTGTTTGGAGGGAGTCTTACTTATGAACCAAAAAAGAAGACATGTATTGAATGTATACTCTCAGGAAATATCTTTGTTTAGTAGTGACAGCGAAGAATATATGCTGGATTTAGCGAATTTTGTAGATGAAAGAATGCACGCTTTTGCTGACGGCGTATCAAGAATATCTTTTGGTGATTTGTCTATTTTAACCTCTTTATCAATAGCGGATGATTATTTTAAGCATAAAGAGGAAATGTACAAGTCAAATGATGAAAAGGAAAAACTCGAAAATGACCTATCACTGGCACTTTCTAGGATTATGAGCTTAGAGGCAGATGCTAGGGAAAGAGAGTCAAAAATAGAAGAATTGGAAGAAAAAATACAAAATTTAGGGTCATCACTTGATACTAAAATTGATAGTAAGGAAAGCTTGATTAAAAAACTCAATGTTTTGAGTTATGAATTACAAAAACCCTTAGAAGAAAGGCAGTATGAAGAAACGCTGAAGGATGCCTATGAATTACTGGAAAATAGTAAAGACTCTGAACAATTAAAGGATGTACAATGAACGCAAAGAGTTTAGATATTATAGAATATAGTAAACTAGTAGAATTGGCATCTCATTACGCTTCGTCTTTGAAGGCAAAAAAGGCATTTCAAGACTTAAAGCCTATGACACATAAGCGTCAAATTGATAGACAAATTGACTTGACAGATGAGGCTTATAGGGTCTTACTTTTTGTGCCAAATTTACATATTGGTGTTATTAAGGATATTTCAGAACCCTTAAATTTAGCAAAGATAGGTGCTGTTTTAAGTCCAGAAGAACTCTTGGATGTGGCTGGGACATTGCGAACTTCTCGTGTCTTAGCTAAGGCAATTAGAGAAAGCCAGACAGATGAATTAAAAACACCTTTACTAAATGAAATTACAAGGTATATTGGTAGTTTTAGAAATATAGAAGATAGAATTTTTGATGCCATTATTAGTGCGAGCGAAATTGCGGATAATGCCTCAAAAACGCTCTACACTATACGTAGAAAAATTGAAAGTACCAAGACCAATATTCGGATAAGACTCGAGAAACTGACGAGTTCTCAGACCATGCAAAAGTATTTGCAAGATGCTATTGTTACCATTAGGGGCGGGCGTTTTGTGGTTCCTGTTAAGTCCGAGTATAAGTCGAAGGTAGATGGCTTAGTACATGATAAGAGCAAGGGGGGATCTACTTTTTATATTGAACCATCCTTTGTTATTGATATGAATAACGAGTTGAAATCCTTAATCATTGATGAAGAGCAAGAAATCAAAAGGATTTTAGCGGAATTAACGAAGTTAATCGCTGATAGAACCGATGATATCGCGATAAGTTATGAGAGTGTTTGTGAGCTGGATTTTATCTTTGCAAAGGCAAAGTTTGCTCATGTTATGGATGCTACAAAACCGATTATTTTAGAGGATAAGAGGATAGAATTAAAGCAGGCGAGACATCCTTTTATTGATAAGGAAGAATGTGTACCAATCGACTTTAGTATTGGTAGACAGTATACTGCCCTTATTATAACAGGACCAAATACAGGGGGTAAAACCGTTGCGATAAAGACAGTTGCCTTATTGACTGCAATGGCACTCTCTGGTTTTTTTGTGCCAGCTCATCAGGGAGCTAAGTTTGCTGTCTTTGATAAGATTTATGCAGATATTGGCGATGAGCAGAGCATTGATCAAAGTTTATCCACTTTTTCATCTCACATGAAGAATATTGTCACTATGGTCAAGGATGCTGATGCCTCTTCTCTGTTGCTTTTTGATGAATTGGGGGCGGGAACAGACCCCACAGAGGGTGCGGCACTTGCTATTTCGATTTTAAATGAGGTGAAGGAAAAAGGTGCTACGGTGATTGCTACTACTCACTATTCGGAGTTAAAGCAATTTGCCCTTATGCAAGAAGGTTTTCAGAATGCATCGGTCGAATTTGACGTAGAAAAGCTAATGCCTACTTATCGATTGATGATTGGTATTCCAGGTAAGTCTAATGCCTTTGAGATAAGCCGCAGGTTAGGTTTGAATGAGGATATTATAGCGGCTGCTAAAAAAATAATAAAGCATGAGGACTTAGCTTTTGAGGATGTGCTCAGGGAAATTGAATTAAAGTTATCGCAGGCAGAAAAGGATAGAGAAATTGCCTTTCAAGATAAACAAAAATTTGAGAAAAAACTTCGTGAAATTGAAGAAAAAGAACGAAAACTAAATAAAAAAACAGAGAAGATTTTACAGGATGCTAGGACAGAGGCTAGACAAATTGTGGCTTCTACCAAGGCGGAAATGGATGAAACCTTAAAGGATTTAAAAAATATAGACAAGTCCATCAATAGTAATTCGGATGTCTTAAGTATCAAACAGCGGATATCAAAGACGGATAAAAAACACAGGACAAAGACAAAGACGGAGCATCGTGATACAGGAATTATTCCTGACAAACTCGAAATTGGAAAAGAGTATTTTGTGATGAGCTTGGGAATGAATGCGACCTTGCTTGAAATCAGCAAAAAAACTGATGATTTAAAGGTAATGGCTGGTGCGATGAGTTTATTTGTCAAAAAAGATGACTTAAGAGAAGCTTCCAAGAGAAAGGCAAAAAAGAAGATAGGAATATATGACCCTAAAAATACCCTTTCTTATGGTACGAGCATCAATGCAGTTTCTAGTTCCAAAACGGAAATCGATTTGCATGGTAAAAATGTCTTAGAGGCGATTCATGAGTTGGATAAGTTTTTAGATGAAGCAATGGTTTCTGGATTAAAAGAAGTCTTTGTTATCCATGGCTTGGGTTCTGGAAAATTAAAACGCGAAATTATAGCATATTTAAAAAAGCAAAACTTTGTGAAACGCTTGCGCTCTGGCGTTCAGGGCGAAGGTGGTGCAGGCGTAACTGTAGTAAGATTGAAATAAAATGGCAGGAGAATGAATAATAATGAAAAACGATTTTTTATCACTTTTTACAGAAAGTCCAAGTTCGCTTGGCATTAATGAAATAACAATGCAATTTTCTGGTGATGAAACAGAAAAAGAATATATCCATGAAGGAGAAGATACTTTCATTTCCCATAAGAGGATTAGTCTTATCATAGGGGTTGTTATCTTCTTGGTTTTTGGTGGGGTAGATTATTTATTGTTTCCAAGACTAAGGGGGGTTATTTGGTTTATTCGATTTGCCATTGTGATACCAACCTTTTTGATGGTCTTTTCTTTAAGTTACATTGATAAATTCAAACATTATGTTCGAAAAGTTGTGCCCTATTTGGTTTTAATCATGTCTTTTGCCCATTTAATGTCCTTGCGTTATATCCCTTTTGAGGCAACAGCGTCTTTTTATTCAGGTTATATTTTACTTATTTTGTATTCCTTTATCTTTATGCGTTCAGGCTTTATTCCTGCTGTTGTGGATATGCTTTTGATGGCTTTATTCTACGGTTTTTTTGTGATATTTAATGATGATATCGAAGCTATTGATAAAATTATTGGTGTGATCCTAGTCCTTTCTACTTGTCTAATTGGCATAATGTATACTTATCTTGCAGAGTATCATGATAGAAAGCATTTTGCCTTGAAAAAGAGACATGATTTTAGTGGACAGAGTTTTGACCTTTCGGATTTTCCATTTGAAGAGGCAATTATATTTGTCAATGAGAATGGCGAATGTAAATATTTGTCAAAGCAAGTGGAACATCTAATTGCTCATAATAAAGAGAGCATACTAGATAATCAATTGTCTAAGATTTTTTCTAAAAAGGATAAGAAACGCTTTGAGGAGAGTGTAAAAATAGGACATACAAATCCTGAACTCTTGGAAGAACATTTTCATGTTTTAAATAAAGGTGGCATATCTATTCCTCTAAGCTTGACGGTGACAGCACATAAGGACGCGTCATTTGGTGAAGGCTATATTATTATTATGTCTAATCCCGAATTAGCTTACTCATCGGCTAAGTTGTTGAGCGATACTCAGCAACTCTTACGTGAACATTCAGAACTTGGTGAAAGAAAAGGTAAGAAAAAAGAGAAAAAGCAAGAACATCAAGAGAAGAAAGCGAAGAAGGATCTTAAGCTGGCGGAAATTCCTGTTAAGATGGAACCTGAGCTTGAAGAAAAAGACCTTGAAAAAGAGAGTGAAAAGCTAAGCGATACTAGAACTTTACCAAATAAAGAAGATTTGAAAAAAATAGAAGAACTAGAAGCAAAGCTAGAAGAATTGACGATAAAGAATGATGCTTTGTATAGAGATATTGAGGCATTACGAAAAGAAAACACGATTCTAAGAGATTTGGAAAGCAAACAAATTACTGCAAATAGCCTAGATAGAATAAAGTTAATGAGTAGAATGGCATCCTTTGTATCTTCTAGCATGGATAAAAAATTTGGTGAGAACATTAATTACCTCAGTGAAAATGAAGAGCTTTTTAAAGAATCAGCATCGAGAAATTATATTGATATCATCAAAAATAGAATGCAAGAGGGCTTTTACTTATCGGCAGCTGTAGGTATGCGTTTTGATTTGTTTCAAGAATATAGCAAAAATACAGGTAGGGTAACAAAGGAAATTGAGCTTTGCCAAAACATAGGACTTTCCATTTCTCAGATGGCAAGATATTTTGAAAATACGAATCATATGGTGGACGTTTCTTGTAAAGACAACATCATGGTTAGAATGAATCAAGAGAGTTTTAAACGTATTTTCCAAAACCTTGTGATGAATGGTTTGATTGCATGTAGTCAAGTTTCTAAGGATGCCCTCATTGAGTTTGTGGTGACGGAAGAAAAGTCTAAGATTATTGTAGAATATAAGGACAATGGAAAACTCTTCCCATCCTACTATAGTGAAATCATAAAATTAAAGGACATTGATGCTAATGTGTTAAGTGTTAACGGTGTGGAGTTCTTCTTTGCTAAGGAAATAATGAAACGAGAGTGTGCAGGAGAGTTTAATATTTTGAAGAGTGAAGATGGAAACCGAATAAAAATGGTATTTATGAAGTAAAAAAATAAGTGGAACTTAGCCTTTAAAAAGACAAGTAAGGTGGTATTATGTGGATTGAGTCAATACTAATCGGAATCTTGATAGGGATTTTACGTGGCGGACGTTTAGGGTATTTATCTAGGCTACATTTTAAATACTTAAATATCTTTGTTTTATCAGTCATTGTTCAGCTAATTCCCTCTTTTTTGGGTAGGATTGAGATGATAGCTGATTGGGCATGTGAGATTTATTTCTTTGGCTATGTCCTCTTGCTTGTTTTTTTACTACTAAACCTCGCTCAAAAAGGGATGAAATTATTATTGCTAGGTTCTGCTATGAATATTGTTATTTTACTCATCAATAATTTTAAGATGCCAGTTTATCTTAATGGGGTAAATAGCAATGTTGTGAAGATGAAGCTTTCTATAAAGACAGGAGAGCTGGTCAATTATGTGCCAATAGAACAAATAAGTAAATTTACGGATTATTTTGCTAAGATTATTCAGATGCCAGAATATTATCCTGGAATTACTGTGATATCGATAGCGGATATTATTATATCATTGGGAATAATCATCCTAATACAAGACACGGTAGTGTCACGAAAAGGATTTTTTGTATAAGAACTTTTGTTATCCTGAGCGTCAGTTGAAGGAATTAAAATAAATTAATTAAGGAGAAAAAAATGGGGTTAAAAGATTGGGTGCAAGGAAAATTTGCTGCTAAGGCAATTAATAAACTTGAGAAAGATGTCAACATCATTGAAGATTTAGAGCCAAAGTTTAAGGCAATGAGTGATGAAGAGCTGATTGCCTTTTCGGATAGCTTGAGAAAAAGAGCGAAAGATGGCGAAGAATTAGATGATTTATTGCATGAGGCATTTGCTTTAATAAGAGAAACATCTGTTAGAGTTTTAGGTAAAAGACATTATCGAGTGCAGCTTATGGGTGGTATTGTTTTACACCAAGGAAACATTGCTGAAATGAAGACGGGAGAAGGTAAAACATTAGTGGCTACCTTACCAGCTTATTTGAATGCCTTAAGTGGAAAGGGCGTCCATGTTGTTACTGTAAACGATTACCTAGCTAGACGTGACAGAGATTGGATGGGTAAGGTCTTTGAATTCTTAGGTTTGAGTGTGGGTTGTATTACCAATGATGTAAAAGGTGCTGAAAGACGCGCTCAGTATGAAAAGGATATTACCTATGGAACAAATAATGAATTTGGTTTTGATTATCTGAGAGATAATATGAGTGTTAATCCAAATAATTTAGTTCAAAAAGAGCTGAATTATGCCATTATTGACGAGGTAGACTCAATTTTGGTCGATGAAGCTAGAACCCCACTTATTATATCAGGTATGGGTAATAAACCAACGGACTTATATCATAAGGCGAATACTTTTGCCCTTAGTTTAAATAAGGCAGAAGATTTGATTATAGAGGAAAAGGAAAAGAGAGTAACCCTAAATGAAGAAAGTGGTGATTTAAAAGCAGAGAGTTTCTTTGGTGTAGAAAACTTGGCAGACCCTGCTAATATGGAAGTAAACCACCACATAAAACAGGCATTGTATGCTGTTTACATGATGAAGAGAGATCAGGATTATGTAGTAAAAGATGGTGAAGTGTTTATTGTTGACGAATTTACTGGACGTATCATGCACGGTAGACGTTATTCCAATGGTTTACACCAAGCGATTGAGGCAAAAGAGGGCTTAGAAGTTAGAAAAGAGTCGCAGACTTTAGCTACTATTACTCTTCAAAACTACTTTAGACAGTATAATAAATTATCTGGTATGACAGGTACAGCAAAAACGGAAGAAGATGAATTTATACAGATTTATAATATGCCAGTTACCGTGATACCAACAAATAAACCGATTGCTAGGGACGATAAGGAAGACGTTATTGTTGGTAGCTTAAAGGCAAAGTATGAGAGAATTGCTGATGAGGCTGAAGAAAGACATAAAACTGGTCAGCCAGTCTTGATTGGTACCATAACAATTGAGGTTTCAGAATTACTAAGTACAATGCTTAAGCGTAGGGGCATAAAACACGAAGTTCTAAACGCTAAACACCATGATAGAGAGGCAGAAATTGTTGCTCAGGCAGGTAGATTTGGTGCTGTGACGATTGCTACCAACATGGCTGGTAGGGGTACCGACATTGTTTTAGGTGGTAACCCAGAGTTTATGGCGTTAAAGGAAATGAAAAAGCGTGGGGCAGATGAAAAGACCTTGTCAATGGTGACTTCGCCATTCATTGTGGAAGAAATCAAAGAAGAACAAGCAGAATATAAACGATTGTTTAATGAGTTTAAAGTAGAAACAGATGCGGAAGCTGAAAAGGTAAAAGCTGCAGGTGGACTTTGCATCATGGGTACTGAACGTCATGAGTCAAGGCGTATTGACAACCAGCTCAGAGGTCGTGCTGGTAGACAGGGAGACCCAGGTTCTACACAATTTTTCTTATCGATGGAAGATGACTTAATGAGACTGTTTATGTCAGAGAGAGTCATTAATATGATTACCAAGATGGGGCTAAAAGATGATATGGAAATTGAAGTTGGTATGGTTTCTAAGTCTCTTCAAAACGCTCAGAAAAAGGTAGAAGGTAGAAACTTTGATATTAGAAAGAACGTTTTACAATATGATGATGTCATGAATAGACAGCGTACGATCATTTATGATGAAAGACGCAGGGTCTTACATGGTGACAATGTTAAAGAGCATATTTTAACTATGTTAGATAGCTATGTGGATGGTGCAGTGGCAAGGTTCACAGGAAATACTGACATTTCAGACGATTGGAATGTAAAGGGATTAGAACTAGAACTACATGAAATTTTATTTCAAAATAAAGTAGAACTTAATATAAAAGATTTAGAAAATGTTAGCGAGTTAAAAGAGGAAGTTCTTGCAAAGGCGAAAGCACATTATGAAGAAATAGAACTTGCTGTGGGTAGCGAAAAGATGCGTGATGTAGAACGTTTTGCTTTACTTAAGACGGTGGACGATAAGTGGATGGATCATATTGATGCAATGGATCAGTTAAAACAAGGTATTGGTTTGCGAGCTATCGGTAACGTGAATCCAATTATTGCTTATCAAACAGAGGGTTTTGATATGTTTGATGAAATGATAGAATCCATCAAACAAGATACCTTGGAACTTGTTTTTCACGCAGAGGCTGAGATGAATACTGAGGTGAAGCAATCTGTTGTTATAACTTCAGAAACTCATGGTACAAGCAAGGCTAAGCCAGTAAAACGTAGAGAGGCGAAGGTAGGGAGAAATAATCCTTGTCCATGTGGAAGCGGGAAGAAGTACAAAAACTGCTGTATTCACAAAAACGTTGAGGTGGCAAGCGAAGATGCGTAAAATCTACTAAACGGAGAGAAAAAATGATAGAATTTGAACATGCACAAAAAGATTTGGAAGAACTAAGCACGGCGCTACAGGATATTTCAGATTATCTTTGACCTTGCCGGTTTAAAAAAAGAAAGAGAAAGTATTGAGCATCAATTGATGGATTCAGCGGTCTGGGAAGATGCTGAAAAGTCAGTTGCCTTGAGCAAGAGACAAAAACAGATTAATGATGGCATCGCTGAATTTGAGGATCTTATTCATAGAAAAGAAGATTTGGAGCTTATTTGTGAAATCGCCCTTAGTGAAAAAGACCTTTCTATGAGGCAGGATTTGCGTAAGGGTTTAAAAGAATTAAAAGAACTCGCTGAAAGAATGAAGCTAAAAACACTTCTAGATGGGGAACATGATGCTGCAAGTGCCATTATCTCTGTTCATGCTGGAAGTGGTGGAAGAGATGCTCAAGATTGGAATGAGATGCTTTATAGAATGTATCTTAGATGGGCAGAAAGAATGAATTATAAGGTGGAAATCTTAGATGAACAGTACGACACCGCTGCTGGCTTAAAGAATGCTTCCTTTAAGATTATTGGTGAAAATGCCTATGGTTTTCTGCGTTCTGAACACGGGGTACATCGAATTGTTCGAATTTCTCCCTATGATTCGACAGGTAGAAGGCATACTTCTTTTGCGGCGGTGGATATTATTCCAGAGCTTGAGGAAGAAATTAATGATATTGATATCGCTCCTACTGATTTGAAAATTGATACTTATCGAGCTTCTGGTGCTGGTGGTCAGCACGTAAATACAACGGACTCTGCGGTTCGAATAACGCATTTGCCGACTGGAATCGTGGTGCAATGCCAAAATGAACGTTCTCAGATAAAAAATAGGCAGACAGCGATGAAAATGCTTCTTTCTAAGTTGATTGTCTTAAAGGAACAAGAACATAGGGAAACGATAAACGACTTGCATGGCGATTATTCAGAAAATTCGTGGGGTTCACAGATTCGTTCCTATGTTTTTCATCCTTATCAAATGGTCAAGGACCACCGAACGAACCTAGAATCTTCTAAGCTTGATGATGTGATGGATGGAAAAATTGATGACTTTATCCAAGCTTATTTGACCATGTAAGGGTAATTTCTGCTTATATAAACTACTAATGGAGAAGGAAATGCAAAAAATAGAATTAAATAGTTTAGAGGATACAAAGAAACTTGCTATCAAACTGGCATCGCTTTTTAAACAGGGGGATGTTGTTTGTTTAGAGGGTAGTATTGGTGCTGGAAAGACCACTTTTACTTCTTTTTTATTAAAGGAATTAGGAGTAAAGGAAGATATTACAAGCCCTACCTTTGCTATTGTGGTGCCTTATGATGCTACAGAATTCAAAGTTTTTCATTCTGATGTTTATAGAATCGATGACGAGGAAGAATTGTATAACATTGGTTTTGAAGATTACTTTAGAGAGGATGCTGTCATTTTAATTGAGTGGGCAGATACCATTATGGAGTATATAGAAGAATTGAGTGATAAGCTTATAAGCCTACGTTTTGAAGTCTTAAGTCCAGAAAAAAGGACACTTGAGATTGAGTTCTTTGATGATAGGAGTTTGACATGGTAGAATTGGCTTTTGATGCATCTGCAAAATCAGCAAGTGTTTGTATTATAAAGGGTGAAGAGTATTTATCATCACTTAGCATAGAGAATGGAAACACACATTCAGAAGAATTGATGGCTCTTATGGATAAGCTATTCATGCAAGAAAATATTGATATTACTGATGTAAAGAATATTTATGTGGCAAACGGTCCTGGTTCTTTTACAGGCATAAGGATTGCGCTTTCTATTGCTAAAGGGCTAGCTCACGCGGTAGATGCTCCTCTATATCCAGTATCTACTTTAGAGGCTTTGTCTTATCATGGAAAAGATTTTGAAGGGCTTGTTTGTCCTATTATGGATGCTAGACGTTCTAGGGTTTATACCGCAATATATGATGGCTTTGGTGGGGATGTGCTATTGGAACCTTCTGCTTTAGCTTTTGATGAATTGCTTGATATTCTAAAAAGCTATGATAAAAAAGTTTTATTTGTAGGTGATGGCATCGTGGCTTATAAGGATAAAATATTGGAAATTGAGGGTATCGACCTTGGTGAAATCAAGGATGATTATAAATTGGCAAATTCAGAAGGCGTCTATATGGCAGCTAAAAAATATGGGTATAAGTCTTTACAATATAATGAAGCGTTACCTGTATATTTGAGAAAAGCACAAGCGGAAAGAGAAAAAGAGGCGAAATCAAGTGGTAAGAGTGAGACCAGCTAAAATTAGTGATGTGGATGCTATCTATAATATAGAAATACAGACTTTTAGTGATGCATGGACTAGGGAATCCTTTGTCACTGAAATAGAAGATAATGATGTGGCAAGGTATTATGTGGCTGAATTGGATGGAAATGTGGTTGCTTACATTGGCTATTGGCAAATATTAGACCAAGCACATATAACCAACGTTGCTGTTTTATCAGATTATAGGGGTAGGGGAATTGCTAAGAAATTATTAGAAAAATTATTTGATGAAGCAAAAAAAGAAAACACCCTTAGTTACACCTTAGAGTGCAGGGTATCCAATACAGTGGCAATATCCCTGTATGAATCCGTCGGTTTTAAGTCGTGGGGAATAAGGCCAAAATACTATTTAGATAATAATGAAGATGCTGTGATTATGTGGTTAGAATCAGGAGATATAGAAACATGTTAATACTAGGTATTGAAAGTAGCTGTGATGAAACATCTTGCGCTTTGGTAAGAGATGGTAGAGAAGTTTTGTCCAATGAAATATATACGCAAATTCCAATTCATGTAGAATATGGCGGAGTGGTGCCAGAAATAGCCTCACGAAATCACTTGATAAAAATTTCCGATGTGGTGGATAATGCTTTGAAAAAAGCAGGTTGCCGATTTGATGATGTCGATGCCATTGCAGTGACCAAAGGTCCAGGCTTAGTGGGCGCTTTGTTAGTGGGTTTAAATTATGCAAAGGCCTTAAGTTACGCGTTGAAAAAACCCTTGATTGGCGTAAATCATTTAAAGGGGCATTTACTATCGCCGCTCTTGTCCTATCCAGATTTAAAACCACCATATATGGCACTTGTAGTTTCTGGGGGGAATACCTACCTTGGGATGTGTCATGATTATGATGATATAGAGGTTGTTGGTTCTAGTAGGGATGATGCCTTGGGCGAGGCTTATGATAAAGTAGCTAGAACTCTTGGTTTCGAATACCCAGGCGGCCCTAAGATTGATGCGGCAGCTAAGAGAGGAAATGGTAGTGCCATCGATTTTCCAAGGGTTTATTTAGAGCAAGATAGTTTAGATTTTAGTTTTAGCGGAATAAAAACAGCGGTCTTAAATCATATTAATTCGGCAAAACAAAAATCAATTGACATAAACAAGGATGATATTGCCGCATCCTTCCAAGAAGCGGTGCTTGAAGTCTTAGTGAATAAGAGTATTAAGGCTTGTCAAAAGTATGATATGAATAAATTAGTGGTTTCTGGTGGAGTTGCTGCAAATTCAAGATTGCGAGAATTATTTAATAAGCAAACGGCAAAAAGCGATATAGAAATGTATTATCCAGCATTTGAATATTGTACTGACAATGCGGCGATGATTGCTTCAGCTGCCTTTTATGTGGATGCCTTAGACAAAGAAGCGGGCTTGCGATTAAACGCAAACCCAGCTTTAACATTATAATTTTTCCTAAAGAACATAGCTTATTTTAAGAAATCTTTGGCTTGATTTATCATTAGCTCTACTGATTGTAAAGAAGTAGATGCTAATGATTTTTTGTTTTCTATACATTTTTCAATATCAATATTTTCGTAAATATCTTCTTCAAAGACCTCTGAAAACTCTTTTAATTCCTCTAAGCTAAGATTTTCAATGCTTGTTTCTTTTTCAAGGGCGTAAAAAACAATCTTACCCACAAGGTGATGAGCCTCTCTAAAGGGAAGTTTCTTTTTAGCTAGGTAGTCGGCAACGTCTGTGGCATTTAGAAAACCAGTTTTAGTTGCTTTATACATAACGTTTTTATTTACTGTAGTGGTGCTGAGCATATTGATAAAAATATCGAGACAAGTTTTAACGGTATGGACAGAGTCCATCAATGGTATTTTATCTTCTTGCATATCCTTATTATAAGCTAGGGGTAAGGATTTCATAATACTAAGTATGTTCATTAAATTGCCGTAGGCTCTGCCTGTTTTCCCTCTTATCAATTCAGCAACATCGGGATTTTTCTTTTGAGGCATAATGCTGCTTCCTGTAGAAAAGGCATCATCCATGCTGATAAAATTAAATTCTGATGATGACCACAGGATGAGTTCTTCACAAAATCGGCTAAGGTGCATCATAATAATAGAGCAAGCGGATAAAAATTCAATGATGAAGTCTCTATCGCTAACGCTATCCATAGCATTTTGTGAAATCTTGGCGAAACCAAGTTCTTCTCTTAAAAATTCGCGATCCGTTGCATAATTTACGCCTGCCAATGCTCCACTACCTAAGACTAAGACGTCCGTTCTTTTGTAGACATCGTCTAATCGCTGCATATCTCTTTTAAACATTTGAAAATATGCCATGTAATAGAAGGCTAATCGGATGGGCTGAGCCCTTTGCAGGTGGGTATAGGCTGGTAAAATTACGTCTATGCTTTCTTCGCTCCTAGCTACTAAGAGATGTAGTAAGTCTGTTAAGCTTCTTTGTATATTTTTAATTTCCTCTTTTAAATACAGTCTAATATCTAAGGCAACTTGGTCATTTCTACTTCTAGCACTGTGAATTTTTTTTCCTAAAGAACCTATTTTTTCTACTAGCAAGCTTTCTACCATCATGTGTATGTCTTCATATTCGATTTTAATTTCTACCTTGTTTGCGTTGAAGTCCTCTGAAATTTCATGTAGCGCCTTTGTCACTTTAGATAATTCCTCATTATCTAGCATGCCAATTTTGTGTAGCATTTTGGCATGAGCAAGACTGCCTGTAATATCGTATTTATAAAGTACATGGTCAAAACTAATCGAATTAGCAAATTCGTCCATTAATTTAGAACTTTCTTTTTGAAACCTACCGCTCCATAATTTCATTACTTTTTTCCTTCCTCTCGTGTCAAGGCATGCATTTTTAAAGGCAGGGTGTATAAATTGATAAAGCCTTCTGCATCATATTGATTATACACATCATCTTCCTCAAAGGTTACATAGTCTTGCTTATATAAGCTATAGTCTGATTTACTTGCTATTACTTGACAATTACCCTTAAATAATTTTACTTTAACTGTTCCGCTCACGTTTTTTTGGATTTCATTGATAAAGGCATCTAAGGCAGGTCGTAATTGAGAAAACCACTTTGCATCGTACAATAGTTCGCCATATTTTTGTGAAATGATATTTTTAAAACTGTAACTTTCCTTATCTAGGACTAACTTTTCTATTGCCTTATGAGCTTTGTGTAATATGGTGCCTGCTGGTGTTTCGTATACTCCCCTAGACTTCATGCCAAGCAGTCTGTTTTCAACGATATCCACTACGCCGATGCCGTGCTTGCCGCCTAAATCATTGAGTTTCTTCAAGATGTCTATGGGCTGGTATTCTTTGCCGTCAATGGAAATAGCTTCGCCTTTTTCAAAGCTAATTTCAATTATGTCGGGGTTATCTGGGGTATCCTCTATGGGTGTTGTCATCATGTAGTCTTCTGCTAAGTGTTCATTCCAAGTATCTTCTAGAATTAGCCCCTCTGTTGACACGTGGAATAGATTTTCGTCACGGCTATAGAGTTTCTTACCTCGAGAACTTATATCGATACCGTATTTGTCAGCGTATTTTATACAATCTTCTCTTGATTTTAAGTCCCATGTTCGCCATGGGGCAATAATCTTGATATGGGGGTTTAAATATTTAATACCAGCTTCAAATCGTACTTGGTCATTTCCCTTGCCAGTTGCTCCGTGGGCTATTGCGGTAGCATTTTCTTTTTCTGCCACTTCCACTAACTTTTGAGCAATTAGCGGTCTAGAATAAGGGGTTCCTAGTAGGTAGTCGTCCTCGTATTTTGCAGAGGCTTTGATGCCCTTAAATACATAGTCTTTTACAAATTCTTCTTTTGCATCAATTACATATACTTTGCTGGCTCCAGTCTTTAATGCTTTTTCTTTTATAAAGTCAAAGTTATCATTTTGTCCAAGATCAATACAAACGGCGATGACATCATAGTTTTTTTCTACTTCTAACCACTTTAGAATGACTGAGGTGTCCAAACCTCCTGAATATGCTAGTACCACTTTATCTTTCATAAGAACCTTGTATGATATATAAGAAGCTAAAATCATACTCTCCTTTCTTTTTTACTAAATACTGTTTTGCTACTATAATAGATTTAGACCTGTGTACTTTTTAT
>PDWI01003613.1_pt1 | contig 21632 bp, 22 predicted proteins | sample 1430891 | NCBI WGS metagenome assembly PDWI01 (sample SAMN01162508, study PRJNA174530) | Oral metagenome, whole genome shotgun sequencing project. | biome: Marine environment; feature: Marine mammal; material: Swab sample of the gingival sulcus; isolation source: swab sample of gingival sulcus... | reverse complement strand
CCACGGTCGTGTTAAGGAATTGGCAGAAGCAGCTCGTACTGCTGGTCTTAAATTTTAATCGAATATGGCAGTAAAAGAAAATCGCGTTGTAGCGACAAACGATTTAGAGCTAAAGGATAGATTAGTTACGGTCAACCGTGTTACAAAGGTTACTAAAGGTGGACGTACGTTTACATTTGCAGCTATCGTTGTAGTAGGTAATGAAGACGGAGTTGTTGGTTGGGGACTCGGTAAGGCTGGAGAGGTCTCAATTGCTATTCAAAAAGCAACGGACTCTGCAAAGAAGAACCTTGTTCGTGTCCCAGTGTTTAACGGAACTGTTCCTCATGAACAGCTTGCCACTTTTGGCGGTGCAAAGGTTTTTCTGAAACCAGCATCTGCTGGTACTGGAGTTAAGGCAGGGGGGGCCATGCGTGCTGTCTTGGAAAGTGCAGGTGTTCGTGATATTCTTGCTAAGAGTAAGGGGTCATCTAATGCCCATAACCTTGTTAAAGCAACAATTGAGGCTCTATGCGAAATGCGTGACCCTCTAACTGTAGCTCGTCATCGTGGTGTTTCTGTTGAGAAAGTTTTTAAGGGTTAGTATTAATTAGGAAAGGAAAATTGCAATGGCAAAAATAAAAATCCAACAGGTACGTAGTCGTATCAAATGTCCTAAAGTTCAAAAGCTAACGCTTGATGCTTTAGGGTTAAGAAAGATGAATCAGGTTGTGGAGCATGAAGCTACTCCTCAGATTGTGGGAATGGTAAATGCAGTGAAGCATCTTGTTCGTGTCGTAGAATAATAACGCAAAAATAATAACTGAAAGATATGAATTTATCAAGTTTGAAGCCTGCTGAAGGTTCGGTTAAAGTGCGTAAGAGGATTGGTCGTGGACCTGGATCTGGTTTAGGTGGAACTTCTACTCGAGGGCATAAAGGTGCAAAGAGTCGCTCTGGTTATTCTAAGAAGCTTGGTTTCGAGGGGGGGCAGATGCCTATTCAACGTCGTTTGCCTAAGTTCGGCTTTAAGAATATAAATCGTGTAGAATATACCCCTATTAATATCTCCACTTTGCAAAGTCTTGTAGATGACAAATCTTTGTCTACTATAGGGCGTGATGAGTTGATTGAGGCTGGCTTGCTTTCTAAGAATGCTCTGGTTAAGGTTCTTGGTAGCGGAGAATTAAGTGCTAAAATTGAAGTGAAAGCTAATGCGTTTTCTAAATCTGCTCAAGAAACTATTGAAAAGGCTGGTGGGAACATTGTAAAACTATAAGCTTATGCGCTTAGTAGAGACAATCAAAAATATTTGGAGTGTTGAGGAATTGCGTAAGCGAATCCTCATCACCCTGTTTTTTGTTCTAATATATCGACTAGGTTCATTTATTGTAATTCCTGGAATTGATCCAGAGGCATTAAGTGGTCTAGCAAAGCAGACGAGCTCTGGTCTTATGGCCTTGCTTGATATGTTTTCTGGAGGTGCATTCTCGAAAGCCTCTATATTTGCATTAGGTATCATGCCTTATATCTCAGCCTCTATTGTAATGCAACTGGCTGCAATTGTGGTTCCTGCTATGCAGAAACTTCAGCATGAGGGGGAGAGTGGTCGTCGTAAGATTGATCAATGGACGCGTTACCTGACGGTTCTTCTATTGCTTGTTCAAGGTCCTGGATTCTTAATGAATCTTCGTTTACAGGCTGGAGGAGCAATGCCTTCAGGTTGGTGGTTTGATATCTATGCAACATTAATGATGGCTGCTGGAAGTATGTTTGTCCTTTGGTTGGGTGAGCGTATTACAGATAAGGGGCTTGGAAATGGTGTGTCTTTAATTATTATGATTGGGATTATTGCTCGTCTTCCAGGAGCCTTTTTTGCAGAGTTTATGAGTCGTTTTACAGGAGGGTCTGGGAACTTGGTTGCCTTCCTTTTTGAAATTGTATTCTTACTCTTTGTCATTGCAGGCTGTATTATGCTTGTTCAAGGAGCAAGACGTGTTCCTGTTCAGTATGCAAAACGTGTTGTTGGTAATAGACAATATGGAGGAGCTCGTCAGTATATTCCTTTGAAGGTTAATGCGGCGAATGTAATGCCTATTATCTTTGCTCAGGCTATTATGTTTATCCCTGTTTGGATTTTACAATTCACAGGTTCGCAATCATCTCCTGTAGCAAGAGCTTTAAGTGATATGACTGGTTTCTGGTATAACTTTGTGTTTGCTTTGTTGATTCTTGTATTTACATATTTCTATACAGCAATTACAATAAATCCTATGCAGATGGCAGATGACTTGAAGCGTAATAATGGTTTTGTTCCAGGGGTTAAACCAGGTAAACCAACAAGAGACTTTTTGGATATAATTATGGATCGTATTACTCTTCCAGGGGCTTTGTTTTTGGCTATAGTAGCAATCCTCCCTGCTTTTGCACAGGTTTTAGGGATACAGCAAGCTTTTGCTCAGTTTTTTGGAGGTACATCTTTAATTATCTTAGTTGGAGTTGTTTTGGATACTTTACAGCAGATTGAAAGTCATCTTTTGATGCGTCATTATGATGGTTTGCTTAAGTCTGGTCGTATTAAAGGCCGTACAGGATCTGTTGCTTCTTATTAGTCTATGATTTACTTAAAGACAGACGAAGAGATTGACTTGATGAAGGAGGCTAACCAGTTGGTTGCTATGACTTTGGCTGAAGTGGCGAAGATTGTTGCTCCAGGAGTCAGTACTAAGCAACTAGATAAAAGAGCTGAAGAGTTTATTCGAGACAATGGAGCAACCCCTGCTTTTTTAGGTTATGGAGGGTTTCCTGGAACTTTATGTACCTCTGTAAATGATCATGTTGTTCACGGTATCCCTTCTGATAAGATGATTCTTAAAGAGGGTGATATTGTATCTGTTGATTGTGGTACAAAATGGAAAGGTTTTACAGGAGATTCTGCTTATACCTTTGCTGTTGGAGAGGTTTCTCCAGAAGTATTGGCTTTGCTTAAAACTACTAAAGAGAGTCTTTATGTCGGAATAGAGCAAGCTATTGCAGGAAAAAGAGTTGGAGATATAGGCTCTGCTGTTCAGAAATATTGCGAAAATAGAGGGTATCATATTGTTCGAGAGTTAGTTGGTCATGGTATTGGTCGTGATTTACATGAGGCTCCAGAAGTTCCTAATTATGGGAAATCTGGGACTGGCAAAATACTAACATCGGGTATGTGTATTTGTATAGAACCAATGGTTAATATCGGAAGTAAAAATGTTGTTTTCGAGAAAGATGGTTGGACTGTACGAACAAAAACTCGTAAGCCTTCAGCTCATTTTGAGCATTGTATGGCTATTCGTGATGGAAAGGCAGAGATCCTTTCTTCGTTTGACTTTATTAAAGAAGTATTAGGAGATAGAGAATTTTAAGATTTTATGTCAAAACAGGAAGCGATTGTTTTGGATGGAGTAGTCCAAGAAGCCTTGTCAAATGCAATGTTTAAGGTTGAACTAGATAATGGTCATGAGATCACAGCTCATATTGCTGGAAAGATGCGTATGCACTATATCAAGATTCTCCCAGGAGATAAGGTGAAAGTAGAGATGTCTCCCTATGATTTATCTAAGGGACGTATCTCATTTAGATATAAGTAAGTTTATTTTATTAAATATAGATATGAAAGTAAGAGCATCACTAAAGAAGCGTTCCCCAGAATGCAAGATTGTACGCCGTAAAGGTCGTTTGTACATTATTAATAAGAAAAACCCAAAGTTTAAACAACGTCAGGGTTAAGATTAACGTCATTACATAAATTTAGATATAAAGTATGGCTATAAGAATTGTCGGCGTAGACTTGCCGCAAAACAAACGAGGAGAAATTGCCTTGACTTACATTTTTGGAATCGGACGTAGTTCTGCTGCAAAGATTCTAGATAAAGCTGGAGTTGATCGCAATATCAAAGTAATGGATTGGACAGATGAACAAGCTGCTGCAATCCGTGAAGTTATTGGTTCTGACCATAAGGTTGAGGGAGATTTAAGAAGTGAAATCTCTCTAAATATCAAACGTTTGATGGATATTGGTTGCTACCGAGGAATTCGTCATCGTATTGGTCTTCCTTTGCGAGGACAAAGCACAAAGAACAATTCTCGTACTCGTAAGGGTAAGAAGAAGACTGTTGCAAATAAGAAGAAAGCTACTAAATAATAGAAGTTGATATGGCAAAAAAGAATGTAACAAAGAAAAGAAATGTACGTGTTGAGGCTGTAGGTCAGGCTCATATCCATTCTTCTTTTAATAATATCATTATCTCTTTGGCTAATAGTGAGGGGCAAGTTATCTCATGGTCAAGTGCAGGTAAGATGGGTTTCCGTAGCTCAAAGAAGAATACTCCTTATGCTGCGCAGATGGCAGCTCAAGATTGTGCTAAGGTCGCTTATGACCTTGGTCTTCGTAAGGTAAAGGCGTATGTGAAAGGACCAGGTAATGGTCGTGAATCTGCAATTCGTACGATTCATGCTTCCGGAATTGATGTTATGGAAATTATTGACGTAACTCCAATGCCTCACAATGGATGTCGCCCTCCTAAGAGAAGAAAAGTGTAATACACCTATTCTATAAGATTAAAAGTATTATATAATTCATTTAGCTCTATAGGTCTCTCTGCTTAGAATAGAAGGAATCAGGTGATTATTGATTGGCTATACTTTCATATCCTCTCCTCATATCCAATTGCGGCTGCACCCCTTCTTAGAGGAAGTTAAGAGTTTAACTATACAGCATTATAAAATAAAAAGAATAAAATGGCAAGATATACAGGTCCTAAGTCTAAGATTGCACGCAAACTAGGTGTTGCTATCTATGGTCCAGATAAAGTGCTGACTAAAAAGAATTATCCTCCAGGACAGCATGGAAATAACCGCCGTCGTAAACTTAGTGAATATGCAATTCAACTTAAAGAAAAGCAAAAAGCTAAATATACTTACGGTGTACTTGAGAAACAATTCCGTAATCTTTTTGAAAAGGCTCAAAGTCGTAAAGGGGTTACTGGTGAGATTCTCTTACAATTACTTGAATGTCGTTTAGACAATATTGTTTATCGTATGGGTTTAGCACGCAGTCGTGCTGCTGCTCGTCAGCTTGTTTCGCATCGTCACATCCTTGTAGATGGACACGTTTTGAATATCCCTTCATATTCTGTTAAGCCAGGTCAGGTTATTTCTGTTCGCGAGCGTAGTAAGAGCCTTGAAGTAATAGCAGATTCTTTAGCCGGATTTAATCACAGCAAGTATTCTTGGATTGAGTGGAATGAAGCTAAGAAGGAAGGGACATTCTTGAATGTACCTGAGCGTGCAGACATTCCTGAAGAAATCACAGAGCAATTAATCGTTGAATTGTATTCTAAGTAATCCTAAAATCCTTATAGTCACATGGCAATATTAGCATTTCAAAAGCCGGAGAATGTTATCATGACGGAACAAACCGAAGTGTTTGCTAAGTTTGAATTTCGTCCGCTTGAACCAGGTTATGGTATCACAATTGGTAACGCCTTGCGTCGAATACTCCTTTCATCTCTTGACGGTTACGCCATTTCAGCGATTCGTATTGAGGGTGTAAATCATGAATTTGCTTCTGTTGAAGGTGTTACGGAGGATGTTACTAATATTATTCTTAACCTAAAGCAGGTTCGTTTCAAACCAACTGTTGAAGATGCTACGCAGGAGCGTATTTCAATTAAAATAGAAGGTAAGGATGAATTTGTTGCAGGAGATTTAGAAGATAAGTTAAGTTCTTTCACTGTTTTGAATCCAGACTTACACATCTGTACTATTGATAGTAAGTTCTCTCTAACAATTGATTTTGATATTGATAAGGGACGTGGGTATGTCCCTGCTCAAGATAAGCAAGACGATGTGACAGAGTTGAATTGGATTCCAATTGATTCAATCTACACTCCTATTCGTAATGTGAAATACTTTACAGATAGTTACCGTGTGGATGATAGAACTGACTTTGAAAAGCTCAATATCGAGATTACAACAGACGGAAGTATCTCTCCAAAAAGTGCTTTGGAAGAAGCTGCCTATATCTTGATTCAACACTTAGCTCTTTTCTCGGACAAGAAGATTTTGGAAGAGGAGGCAAGAGACTTTGTCATTGAGAATGAATTTGATGAAGAAACAAGTCGTCTTCGTAAGAATCTAAAGAAAGATTTGAAGGACTTTGACCTATCAGTTCGTGCTTTGAATTGTTTGAATGCAGCAGAAGTCCTTACTTTGGGAGAGCTTGTAGCGATGAGTGAAGAAGAAGTTTGTAAGATTCGTAACTTTGGAAGTAAGTCTTTGACAGAATTGAGAGAGTTACTTGATCGTCTTGAACTGAACTTTGGAATGGATGTTAGTAAATATAAATTAGATAAAGACTAAATTTAGAGATGAGACATAATAAGAAATTTAATCACCTCGGACGTAAGAAAGCGCACCGTGAAGCAATGCTTTCCAATATGGCAAGCTCGCTTATTCTTCACAAGCGTATCTTTACTACAGTAGCTAAGGCTAAGGCTCTTCGTGTTTACATTGAGCCAATGCTTACTAGAGCTAAGAATGATGATACTCATGCTCGTCGTGTGGTATTCTCTTCTTTACAGAATAAGTATGCCGTTAAAGAACTTTTTGGAGCAGTAGCTGAAAAGATTGCTGATCGTCCTGGAGGTTATACTCGTATCATTAAGACTGGTTTCCGTCTTGGGGATAATGCTGCAATGTGCTTCATTGAGTTAGTTGACTTCAACGAAAACATGCTTAAAGCAGAAGCAAAGAAAGCAACTAAAACTCGTCGTTCGCGTCGTAGTACTAAGAAAGAGGATACTCCAAAGGTTGAAGAAACTTCAGCAGAGTAATCCTAATACTTTTAGAATTATTAAGAAAAGGGCTTAGCAAATATGCTAAGCCCTTTTCTTATCTCCTCTTAGATTTTTTATTTTCTATAAAGAGATTTCTATGTCCTTTTTTAGATTTTCAATTAACTTGTGTTTTTTTGTGTAAATGTATTTTGATAACTTAAATAAAAAAGAGATATGTATCTTAACATGCTCTTATAATAAGGTAAAACATTTCTTGAATGGCTTACTCCGAATAATCTTTACCTCAGGATTTTTTCTGTTAGAATTTATTACAACTGTTGAGGAATTGGGCCTATTTAATAGGTAGAGCCAGCATAAAGAATTGAAGAAACAAAAGGGTTTAATCTTTTGCTTTACCTACTTTATAAAGTTTTATTTTTTTTGTATGTAAACAGATTTTTGAGGTAAAGCAAAAACATTGAAAATAGTAAGGAAGCAATAAAACAGATTATAACTCCAAAAGACTCAACAATATGTTCTAATCCTAATAAATAAAAGCTCTTAATACATAATGTTAAGATTGCTATATGAAAATAATATATATTGGCTGAATGCTTTACTCCTATTTTTTCAAGGAAACTACCCTTGCCTAAAGTCTTTCGTTGAATGAAAAACATAAATAATGAGATTGCAAAGAAAGGACTAAATAGGAATATCCCATTAGAACAAGATGAGGAGTAATATGTTCGTAATATATATAGTTCTATATAGGAGAGGATTAAAAATAATATTGCTAGCTCTCCCCATTTGTTGATATTAAATAAAGTAGATTCTTTTTTCCTAAGCAAATAACCAATAGCTATGGAAGGTAAAGCATATAGAAATACATTATAAATATCAATAACTGGAATTATCTCTGAAGCGAGGAAACGATAATATGAAAAAAATGGTAATAAAAAGATTGATAAAGCAATGGGCATCATCAATTTATTAGCTACTTTCAATCTAAAGAAAAGATATAAGATTATTAAGGCTTCTAAGAAAGATGTTAAATACCATAGATGACCTGATGTTAAACCTCCTAAAAATAATATTGTAAATAGGTCATCATATGTTTTAATAGCAAAGCCGTGATTAGGATAAATCCATATACAATAGAATACTTGAAGTAAAATAGTAATCTTAAATACTTTAAGAATACTTCTTTTAAGCCGTTCGAGAATCTTGTTGATATCAGAACTATATAAAAAGTATCCTGATATCATAAAAAATATAACTACAGCAATACACTGAATAGGTGTTACATAATTCTTAAGTAAAGCAAATGGACTGTGACAAGATACGACAATAAATGCTGCTAGAGCTTTAAGGATATGTAATGAGCTTACTGAACTTGATTTTGGAACAATCCTTTCTGTGTTTATAGACATACTTTGAATATAAATAATAAATAAGGACATGAGGGAGAAGTGTTTGAAAAATTCTTCTCACTCATATCCTTATATAAGAATCCTAGAGGTGATAAGAGATTGTAAGGGCTAGATGATTTCGGGATCTAGACCAGTCAATTGCTTCTAATCCTCCTAACCAAGCTTTACTTTTGTCAGCTACTGCTTCATCATTGATTGCTGGGAAGGCGTAGAACTTTGCCTCATGCACCTTATAACTGTAAGCTAGGTCAAACGACCACTTTGGCGTAAGGCGATAGCCTATTCCTGTAGAGAAGCCATAGTTCTTCCCAGGAATCATATAGGTTGGAGCGATGTCCACGACATAAAATTCCGCTTCAGCTTTTTTGCTCGCAAGACGTTGCTCTGCAAGTCGAGAGCTTTGGAGGTTTGCTCCGAGTCGAAGAGCCAGTTGCTTATTTACCTTAAATTCTGCTCCTAGTCGGAAGCAATGACTTGCTTGGAAGTCTTTGCTGATTGCTTCGTTCTCTACGTTGAAGACATTTTCTTCATCAGAGAATCTACCTTTCTGGCTCAAGCAAGAATTTGTGAAGCTCTGTAGCTCATAGTCGAAGCTAATAAATCCCTTTTGCTTGTAGAAGTAGGCAAGGCTTAGCGTTGCAGTCCATGGAGTAGCAAGCATGAAGCTAGTCGCTGCATTCGATGGTGTTTCTATGGCTTTCCTTGGACTTTGTGTTACTGGACTAAGACCTCTAGCACTTGCTCCAAAGTCATATTTTAAGAGGTAGTATGTCGGTGTAAATACTGATGCTCCAAGGCGAAGTCCTTTTATGGGCATGCTGAGTACTCCTAGCCCAACCTTCGATCCTGTTCCATGGATACTCTGTCGGCTTTGAAGCTCTAAGAATCCTGCATCTTGCCCTTTTTTATTTGGGTGAAAGCCCTCATGATAGAAGCTTTTGACCGTATATTGGAGCGTACTCATGGTCATAGATGCTCCAATATAGAATTTAGGTGATAAAGCCCAACCAATATTCATGTCTAGGTCATAGATTGAGCTCTTTTCGTTGTAGGTAAGCCCTAGACTATTTGCTCCTTGAATACGCTCTTTCCCTTTGCTATCCTTATAGATATAGTTGCTATAATATTGGGCATCTTGTCCTGCTTGTTTAGGAGAATAATTGATCCATTCTGCACCATAAGCCAACGACCCTAACCAAGGGAGGTAAGTATCCCCCGTAAAGATATCTGCATTTGGATCTTCTAATACCTTCTGTATAAGAGCTGGATTGTTCTTATTCATCAAAGCTCCCGCAAAGTCTGCTAGAGATGAACCCTCATAGGGGTTGAGTCCTCCTACTGATAGGTTGAGCGTACGGTTAATACCGCCCCTTTTGTTGAAATTAAGGCTCATTGTTATGTCTTGATACATGGGCAGTCCTACCGCAAAGTTATCGAAACTAATGGGACTTCGTCTATCTTTTTGGCTTGCAGAGTACCAAGAACTCTGATCGTTGGTCATGCTATAGCCGATTGTTCCTTCGATAATTCCGTAATGTTTGAGTAAAGCGATGCCTGCAGGGTTGATAATTGCAGAAGAAAGGTCTGCTCCTACAGCTCCCATTGCTCCTGATAGAGCCTGACAGCGTGCTGAGGCTTCTCGGTTGTCTAGTGAAGTTAAGGCTATAGCTGTCGCTTCGCTTTGTCCGAAGAGTCTGATTGATGAGCAAGAGGCTAGGAGGACTAGCCCCAAGATTTTCATATACTTATTCATAAGCTTATTCTTTTCGTCCTTTAAGACTAAATCCTAAAGGTTTGATCATTTCTTTGATTCTGTTCGATTATCCGTTTACTATCTTGATGGGCGTTTGCCTGTATGGTAACGTCTTGGTGTACTGCTACTCGAAGATGATGACGTTCTAGGCTTATAAGTCTGAGATGATGACGAAGGTCTGTTGTATGAGCGAGAAGAACTTGGATAAGTTCTCTGCGAACTGCTGTTACTACTTGACCTGTATCTCTGGTTCTCTGTCCTTGTGCCTCCACCTCTGTAGGCTGGGTTGCGATACCTTCTATTCTTTTGATTTGTATAAGCTCTCTGAGCATTGCGATAAGCTCCGTAAGCACTTGAATGACGGTAGGCTGACGAACTCCTAGCTCCATTCTTATACCTATTATTATAGTAGTGATTGTTGTACGCTCTATGAGCTTGACCATAATAATAACCATCGTAATAGCCATGCCCATACGAGCCAGAATAGCCATAATCATGACCATAGAAATCATTATGCCAGTAGTGATGACTTGGATAATGCCAGCTTGTATAGTGATGACCGAAAGGATGATGATAACTATCCCAGTAGAAAGAGCTATAGAACGGATCGTAGTAATTATGGAAGAATGGCTCATAACCATAATAACTATAGCTGTACCAAGGATAGTAAGAGCTTACACCCCAACCTGTATCCACATAGATGTTACTCATGTAACGGCTCGCCCTATTCCCATAGTAGCGACCATTGATATAAAGTTCATCTGCATTGCTAATGATGATGTCTCCGTTTCCGTTGAAACGTTGGATACGAGCCGAGTAAGGTCCGTAAACCTCAACGCGATCTCTTGATGAATAACGAGATGTGTAGGCATCGTCTTGACGCTCGTAATCCTTATAGTCTTCGTAGTCTTCCTCCGAAATCTGTCCGTTGTAGGCATCAATCTCGTATTCTTTCTGACGACGCTTAGCTATTAGGCGACGACGTTTTTCTTTTTCTTGCCATTCACGTTGAGCTTTGAGCTGTTCTTGATAGAGACGTTGCTCTAGAACTTTCTGAATGGAGTCTTCTTTGGCTAGATCTTCAGTAGTCTGGTAGCTATCCTCAAGCCAAGGATCTACTTCTTGAGCCTGAAGAACCTGTAAGATACAGGTAGTAAGTACTCCAATGATGACTAATCTTATTGTTTTCATAACCATATATTTTTTAATGTGAATCTTACTCTTTGAACGCAAAGTGTCTAACTTTCGTATGTTTTTTGCTTAAAAGTATCTTCTTTATCGTCTAATTAATAAAGTAAAGGTAAGAAAAAGTCTGATATTTAACAAATATAAGCTCCTTGATGCTTGCTTGCATGAGGAGTAAAAGTTCTAAGGCTTTAAGATTTCTTTCTTCGAGCTTACTTGTACTTGTGCTAAGCAGTCCAAAAATCGTTGGGAAGAATTTTTTATTTCTTCCCAACGATTCGTTTAATTCTTCCCTAGGATTTCAAAATTTCTTCCAAAAGAGTTTTTTAGTCTTTGGACGAGCTTCTTTTTTGCTTAGGAGTAGTTTAGATTCTAGAGTGTTAAGTGTTTGCTAATATGAGGAAAAGGGATGGGGAACATAGCTCTTTTTTTGTGCAGTCTTAGTTCCAAATTGTAGGGTTTGAGGCTTAGAGAGGCTATGCTGGAGTAAATTTTTCAGTATTTGGGAGGGAAAAGCCAAATATATTCGCCTTAAATGAAGACTTTGTTTATCTTTGTAACAAAGTTTTTAATCAAAATAATTCAATCATGGCATACAGAATAGAACATGACACAATGGGAGAGGTACAAGTCCCAGAAGAGAAGTATTGGGGGGCTCAAACCCAGCGTTCAAAGATGAACTTCCCAATAGGCGAATCGGCTTCAATGCCAAAAGAAATTGTACACGCATTCGGTTATTTGAAGAAAGCTGCCGCTTATGCAAACTGTGAGCTAGGCGTTCTTCCTGCTGAGAAGAGAGATCTAATCGCTCAAGCTGCTGATGAAATTATTGCTGGTAAGCTTGACGACCAATTCCCCTTAGTAATCTGGCAAACGGGTTCTGGGACGCAGTCGAATATGAACGTTAATGAGGTTATCTCAAACCGTTCGCATGTCCTCTCAGGAGGAAAGCTTGGAGAAGGGGATAAGCTCATACATCCTAATGATGATGTGAATAAATCACAGTCTTCTAACGATACGTTCCCTACAGCAATGCATATCGCTGCCTATCGTATGCTCATCGAAACAACAATCCCAGGGGTAGAGTACCTTCGTGATTGCCTAGAGAAGAAGTCTCAGGAGCTAAAAGAGGTTGTGAAGATCGGTCGTACGCACTGGATGGATGCGACACCTCTAACGCTTGGTCAGGAATTTTCTGGCTATGTAGCCCAACTAAATTTTGGACTTAAGGCGTTGAAGAATACGCTTCCTCACCTAGCTCAGCTAGCCCTTGGGGGTACAGCTGTGGGAACGGGGCTGAATACACCAAAGGGTTATGACGTTAAGGTGGCTGGCTACATCGCTCAGTTCACTGGACTTCCTTTTGAAACTGCAGAGAATAAATTCGAAGCATTGGCCGCTCATGACGCTATCGTTGAGAGCCATGGAGCATTGAAGCAACTAGCTGTTAGTTTGATGAAGATTGCTAATGACATACGTTTGATGGCTTCTGGTCCACGCTCTGGTATTGGTGAGCTAATCATTCCTGCAAACGAACCGGGCTCTTCGATTATGCCTGGGAAGGTTAATCCAACGCAAGTGGAAGCTTTGACTATGGTTTGTGCTCAAGTAATGGGTAACGATGCTGGTATCTCTGTTGCTGGTTCGAATGGGCAGTTCGAATTGAACGTATTCAAGCCAATGATGATTACTAACTTCCTGCAATCTGCACGCTTACTTGGAGATGCTTGTCGTACCTTTACAAATAATTGTGCCGTGGGTATCGAGGCAAATAGCATGCGTATTAAGGAGTTGTTGGAAAACTCGCTCATGCTTGTTACTGCTTTGAATACACATATTGGCTATGAAAAAGCGGCAAAGATCGCTAAAAAAGCTCATGCTGAGAATACAACACTTCGTCAAGCTGCCATCGAATTGGGCTTCCTAACGGACGAAGAGTTTACTGCTTGGGTTGATCCGAATAAGATGATTGGTTCATTAGACTAATCTTTCGATAAGTAAAAAGGAGAGCCGAGTAACGGCTCTCCTTTTTTATGCCTGATACTGAGGATTATGCGTACTTGCCTCTATTTTGGTTCTTTTAACCCCATTCATCAAGGACACCTCGGTCTTGCTGAGTATATGCTTGAGCATTATGGTTTTGACGAAGTGCTTTTTGTGCTTAGTCCCTTAAATCCTCAGAAGCAAAGCAAGGATATGCTCTCCTTTGAGGATCGGGCTGACTTGATTCGAAGCTGTATCTCCTCAAGAGAAGGCATGGCTTTGTGTACACTTGAGCAAGTCCTCCCTCGTCCCTATTATACAATCCGTACGCTGAATGCCTTGAAGCTCTTGAATCCTCAGCATGACTTCTGTCTGTTAATGGGGAGTGATAACTACCTTCGTTTGCAGACTTGGTTTGCTTTTGAGCGACTGGCAGACTACGTGGAGCTATATGTCTATCCACGAACAGACTACGAGCTATCTCTTCTTGAGCCTGATTTTTGGAGCGGAAAGCTCAACTTTTGTCTTGATGCTCCACTTAAAGACTTAGCTTCAAGCCAGATTAGAGAAGCTTTTAAGAGTGGAGATGTGCTAGCTGATACCTTGCCCAAAGAACTCTCATGGCAAGCCGTAGCAAAACTCTATGAAAAACATAATCACATGCTTAGTACAGAAGTCTCTGAATAAAAAGAGAGAATCTCTTATCTTTGTACTAAGAATAATATAATAATGGATAAAGCCCCACTTCTTCAAGAAGATAAATCGTTTCCTCTTTACCTTAAGTCTTTACTCTTAAGCCTTGTGCTTACAGTTGTGAGCGTAGTCCTTCTGCGTCTTAATGGTATAACTCATCATCCCTATGAGGAGCAAGGTTTTACGCCTTACATGATGGCTTTGGCTTGCTTGCTTCCAGCCTTTGCACTCTTCCTTGATAGACGAATGCTTCTAGCTCGTTTTCGAGCTATTGATGCTGAAGACCGCTTAGTTGTAAGTCTTATCATTTTGGGGCAAGTCCTTTGGTTCTACGATACACGAGCAATGGCTTTTGCCTTAGCTCTCTTCCTCTTGATTAAGCTGTGGCAAGGTTTACGATTCTTACAAGATCAAGGTCGACAGAGTCTTAGTCAAATCTTGGTTCAACTTAAGCAAAGGGCAAAAGAACTTCCAGTCTATGCTTACTGTCTTATTGGAATTGTGTTTTTGATGCTTTTGGGAATGATGTGGCAGTCTGATCCTGAGCATTTCCCAAATATTAGCGATCGCTATATTTTGCTGAGCCTAGTCTTACTCTCGTTGCTTTTTGGACAGCTACGTAAAGCTACGATCTATGCTTATGCTCGTTTGCTCCTGCCTATTGTGTTGAGCCTCTTTGCTGTGTATTTCTTGTATGCTTGTGCTGTACACTTGCTTTACGTTGATGAAAAGGAGCTGTTTAATTGGTTATTTCACCCACTAACACGTCAATATGCTTCGATTGTTCCAGGGGATTATCCTGGAAAATTTCTAGAACCATTCTATGCTTATGCCGAATGCTTAAGCATGCCTCATCCGTCTTTTGGTTTAATCTCTCTACTTCCTCCGTTCTTAATCACTTGTTTCCCTCAAGCCTTTGGAACAGTGTCTGAGAGAAGAATTTCCTATGAACACTGGGCTTTTGCATGCTTCTGCCTCGTATTTTTCTTCCTTGTACACATGAGGTATAGCCTTTATTTCTCTGTCTTGATGTTTATTTTGCTTGCGGTGAAGTATTTTGACTTTGATTTAATATGCATTTTGAGGCAGAGACCCTACATTCCCGTTCTTATATTCCTTGCTTTTGTACTAGTTCTTTATCTCGGTAGAGCCTTTTTCTTTGATCCTTTTCGCTGGCGGATTTATCATGTAATCCTTGATAGTATTAAGCTTCATCCATGGATTGGACATGGTACTGGGGCAGAAGTAACACTTTTTTCTGTTCGCCCTTGGACAATTGCTCATACGCACAATTTACTTCTATCCATGCTTGTAAATTTTGGTGTGCTAGGTTTACTCTGGACGCTCGTCTTCTATGTTTCGCTTTTATGGAATTACATCAAGGGAACTAAGGTTATGCGTTTTTATATCCTAGCATTCTTACCGATGACGATTATAGATATGCCTTTTGTTCTGAGTTTTGAAATCTATATGTTTGCCCTAGGATTCTACATCATTACAGCATGGGAATGGCAAGAGAAGTCTAATAACTAATTAATGCTATGAAAGGAGATGTTCTAATTAATATGGAGCGACAACGCTATCCTAACTCAGGTTTGGGTTATTACTGTCGATGCTTAGAGCAGGGCTTACGTGAGATTCTTGAAGATCAAGCCTGCTCTTCTTTAGTTTATCCTTCGGTTTCCTACTATCGTCCCTCTAACGGAGAAGATTCTCTGGTGGAAGAATACAGCTCCTTGCATAAGTTTTTCAATCCCAAGCCTAGAGGCTACAAACTTCTGCATGTGAGTCATCAGCTTGATCGCTATTTCTTGAATAGTTACTCCATTAAAAGGATTGTAACGCTCCATGATCTTAATTTCCTTCGAGAGGAGCTCCCTCCGAGGAAGAAGGCAAAGCTCTTTGATCTCTGTCGGAGAAATTTAGAGAAAGCTGAGGTCATTGTCTGTATTTCTCGCTTCGTTTATGACGATTTGCTTGTGAATAAGCATTTATTTAACCTCAAAGAACAGGTTCGTATAGAGGTCATACATAATGGAATCATCTTCAAAAAACTAGAGGTTAAAGAGGACGCATCTTCTTTCCCTGAGCTGGAGGGAGAGGACTTTATGCTTTCCATTGGAGTGCTTCATCGCAAGAAACAGCAACACCGCTTGGTTGAAGCCCTTGCCCATCTTCCGAAGCATCTGAAACTTGTTCTTGTCTATTCGGATAAGAAGTTAGATTATTTTCAAGAGATTTTGGAGACGGTTGAGCAGAATCAACTCAAGGATCGTGTCTTGTTCTACTCAAATATTAGTGATGTTCAGAAGAGCTTTCTATTCAAAAATATGAAGGCTTTGCTTCATCCGTCCATAGCAGAGGGGTTTGGTATCCCTCCAATTGAGGCAATGGCTGAGGGCAAACCTGTCTTCTTAAGCCGAGCAACCAGTCTGCCCGAAGTTGGGGGGGGAGAGGCTTTTTACTTCAATTCTGATGATTCTAGCGAAGGCTTTGCCCAAACAATACTTGAAGGCTTGGCAAATTTTGAGGAGGATAAAGAAAAAGCCCAGCGTCTAAAGGCTTGGGCTATGCGTTACGATTACCGAAAGATGGCTCAAAACTATTTGAACCTTTACCTAGAAGTCCTCAAGTAGTTCGCTCCAAACCTTTTCATTACATGCTTGGCAATAAGCCAAGCGTCGCTCTAAACATTTCTCTTGTAGGGCAAGTCTTCTCTCATTGTTGAGACAAAGCTCTGTCAATGCTTGGGCGTAAGCATCTAAGTCAAAGGGCGGAATCAAAACACCTGCTCCTTCAAGAATGCTATGTACCCCCTCCGAAACATCAAATGCTATGGGAATAGTTCCGTTGTTTTGAGCTTCAGATAAAACAAGTCCCCATGACTCTACGCTCGAACTAAGGCATAAAATAGAAGCTTCGTCGTACACTTCTTGAGGTTTTGAAGTGAAACCAGAGAAGACGATTCTCTCTAAGTTAAGGTTTTGAGCCATAGCTTTTAACTTTTCTTCGTCTACACCATTCCCATAGATCTTAAACGTCCATTCACTTAGATGCTTCGAACATTTCTTCCAGATGAGAAGAAGTCGATCAATTCTCTTGTCCGAAAGTGAGAGCCTTCCCATATAGACGATGACTTTTTGCTTTTCGAGTTGAGGGTTTTGTTGTAATTCTATACTATTTTTAAGGACAAGAAACTTCTTTTGCTCGTCTTGATTCAGTTTAAGACTAAGGATTAACTCCTCAGCATAAGCTTCTGTCAGAACGATGTAATGGCTCAGCTTGGGTATAATCTTGCGGTAGCGATGACGGAGTTTTGCCTTTAATAGCCCATACTCTCCATAATAAAGCTTCCCGAATAAGCGGTAGCTTATGCTTTTTATCAGTGAGGAACTTGCACGTTCGAAGGCTTGTTGCTTACGGATTCTTAGCTGAGCAAAGGGGAGTGAATGCTCCCAAAAAATGAGCTTGCAGGCAGAGTATTCTGCTAGTTCTTCTGGAATCTCTTTGATTGGACAGCAGATGAAGAGGATTTTAACCTGATGAAGTTCTAAATGCTTGCGTATGGCTTGGCAGTTCTCTGGGCTTAGGAGCTTCTTCTTGTTTGGTAAGACTTCAAGTTTGCATGCCTTGGGGCTGGGGAGGGTGAACTCATCTTCCTCCCATCTCTGGCAGAGAAATAAAGACTTAACCCCACGTTTGGCTAGCATCTGAGCTGTTTGCCAACTTATTTTATCCGAACCTCCAAGAGCAAGGTAGTTATGAAGGAACGCAACGCTTTGGATCATAGAGACGCTTTGATGAGCTTATTTGAGGAGAACTTCCTCATAAATCTGTCGGAGGTTCTTAGCAATCGGCTTATCCGTGAAACGTTTAACATAGCTCTTGCCCTCATCGATCATCATTTGAGCGTAGCTTTCATCATCAAGTACCTTCATCATCAAAGAAGCTAGCATTTCAGCATCATCAGGGTCAGTGTAAAGACTACAAGGTCCTCCCGCTTCTTCGAGGCAAGAGCCTGTAGCACCGATAATAGGTGTTCCTGCATTAAGGGCTTCTATAAGGGGAATGCCGAAACCTTCGAAGCGAGAAGGATAAACAAACAACTCTGCCCCTGCGTACAAGCCAGGTAAGTGTTCTGATGGGACATTGTGAAAGAGTCTTAGCCTGCGTCCAACGCCAAGGCGACGTGCTTCCTCTTGTACGAGGTTGGTGTAGGCTGTACGCTTTCCAACGGCAACTAAAACAACATCCTTGTCTGGCAACTGAGCGAGGGCTTGGACGGCAAGCTTGAGATTTTTTCTTTCTTCAATACTTCCAACGAAGAGCATATATCTCTGAGGTAGTTGGTAGTTTCCACGACAAAATGCGATAGCTTCAGGTCTAACGAGGGCAAACCTTGGCGAACAGCCTTGGTAAACGACTGAGACTTTCTCCTCAGGTACGCCAAATACTTCGACAATATCTCTTTTGGTGTACTCACTAACTGCAATAACGTGATCTGCCTGTCGAGCCGATGCTCCGTACTTCATCTTATAAAGCCAGCGATCAGGCAGAGAATAGAAGCTTGGGTAACGAATGAATGCAAGGTCGTGAATCGTTACGAGTGTGCGTACTTTCTGATGCTTGTATAGTCCGATTGGGATCTCGTTACTCAAGCCGTGATAAATATCTATGTCTTCTTCCTTTAGGGTTTTCTTAATCCCAAAATTCCTCCATAGGTTGCGGAATATCTGGCTAAGCTGACTTTCTGGAGTTTGCAACATAACGTTCCTATACTCCAGTAGGTTATTGTACAGAGACTTCTGCCCTGTACTTGTAGAAAACATGAAGTAATCATTTTCAGGGTAATACTCCGCTAAAATGCGAAGTATGTAACGACTATAATTTCCTAAACCTGTGTTATTGTGCGTAATACGCTTAGCATCAAAAGCGATATTCATAGGCTTTGCTTAATTATTTACTTATAGGGAATGAAGCGGTAGTGATAGCCCTCTCGTTTGGCTACTACGGAGCGAAGGTCTTCTGCTTGGAAATAGGTCTGATAGAGCCTCTCTTCTGTGGTGAAGAGCTGTGCTTTCTTCTCTTTGTCTCCTGTGAACTTCCTTTTTAGTCGTGTCCATCGGTAGCGAAGGTAGATAGAAGTTATTTCTCTATAAGAGAGGTTATGTTCACGTCTTAGCTGACGCCTTGCCAGTTTGTAGAGCCTTTTGCCCCAAAACTGGTTGCAAATTTGATTAAGAGAGCGAATAGTCTGTGCAGTATTCCATTGCCTCTCTTCGGCATAAGCCTGAGCAAAAAGAGTGCTTACCGAGGGTGCGATACAAAGTCGCTCTAGATTCTTCAGGCTAAGGCTTCGACTGAGTGGAAAGGGTTGGAAGTTCATTCGGTTTACATCCACGAGAGAGAATTCATATTGCTTCGCTTCTGGCTTGTATTGGTAAAGAATATTTCCAGCTGATAGATCCTTATCCTCAATCCCAAGTTCATGAAGGTTGATGATGAAGCTTGCGAGAGCTGAAAGTAAGCCTGAAGGTGCAGACCAGCCCCTCATAATCCATTGAAGATCAGTTCGGAAATGCTCTAAATAATCTGAAATGTAGTAGGATCTTTGGAGTAGTCCAAATGAATTGTACTCTTCAATAAATGCTCTTGCAGGAGCAACTCCTACATTTAATTCTTGCAGGTAAATACTGTTTTGGAAGGAGCGTCTCGCCTTAGAGCAACGCCCCCAACCATAGTAGGCTTGCTTGAACCATGTCGGACAAGCAAAGCTCTTGACTACGAGGTCATAATTGGCTTTCTGTATGCGGTAGATTTGATTACGCCCTTGATAGAGTGTCGTGATTTGCCACGAGAACTGGTTCATGTCTTGCCCAGCTTCATAGCTCTCAATCAGTAGGGCAATTTCCTCGAGAGCCTCACTTAGTTCCTCTTCAAAGCAATAATAATCTTTTTTCTTACCTGCCAGCATACATGTCTTCATAATACTTCTGGTAAGCTCCGCTTGTAACCTGCTCAACCCAAGCTTCATTCTCCAAGTACCAGCGGACGGTCTTCTCAATACCTTCCTCAAATTGAAGTGATGGTTTCCAGCCTAGCTCTCGCTCTAGCTTAGAAGCGTCAATAGCGTAGCGTAAATCGTGTCCAGCTCTGTCTTGAACGTAGGTAATCAAGCCTAGAGAGTGTCCTTCCTCACGACCAAGTAATCGATCGACAGTCTTAATGAGAACCTTAATTAACTCAATGTTTGTCCATTCGTTGCAACCACCGATATTATAGGTGTCTGAAATCTTTCCTTTGTGAAAGATGACATCAATTGCTCGTGCGTGATCAAGAACGAAAAGCCAGTCTCGGATATTCTCACCCTTGCCATAAACGGGGAGGGGTTTGCCTTGGCAGATGTTATTGATGAAGAGGGGGATTAATTTCTCTGGGAACTGATTGGGTCCATAGTTGTTCGAACAGTTCGAAATGACAGTTGGCATTCTGTAGGTGTCATGGAAAGCTCTCACGAAATGGTCGCTACTTGCTTTACTTGCCGAGTAAGGACTGTGTGGATCGTACTTAGTGTCTTCTGTGAACATTTGGTCATTCATCTCCAATGTTCCATAGACCTCATCGGTTGATACGTGATAGAAGAGTTTATCCTTGAAACCATCTTCTTGTTTTGACCAATATTCCTTTGCCACTTGTAGGAGGCAGAGCGTCCCCATTACGTTTGTTTGTGCAAAGATGAAGGGATCTTTGATACTACGGTCAACATGACTTTCCGCCGCTAGATGGATTACATGACTGATTTGATGCTCCGCAAAGAGCTTGCTGATGCCTTCATAGTTGCAAATATCTTCCTTGACAAATGTATAATTAGGGGCGTTTTCAATATCTTTTAGGTTCGCCAGATTGCCAGCGTAGCTAAGAAGGTCTAAATTTATGATGTGATAATCAGGATAGTTTTGGACAAATAGGCGTACGACATGCGAACCGATAAATCCAGCTCCTCCAGTGATAAGAATACTTTTTTGATAGCCTTGCATAGAATATAGCTTTACTTATAATGTTGTCTAAGACAAAGATAATATAAAGATAAGAGAATGCAACCTTTTATATCACTGGATTGCTTCATTTTGAGGCTTTAGGCTGTCGAAGTGCTTGAAAAGGGTGGATGGAGAGTTTCGACCTTTTGGGCGAATGCTTGAAAGCTTTTGCTAATAACTCTGCTAGCTATAGAAAAGGTTTTACAAAGTTTTATTTACATGCTAGTTAGAACTAGAAAAATCTTAGGGAAGAAATTTTCATTTCTTCCCTAAGATTCAAATAAATGTTCCCTACGATTTCGCAAATTCTTCCCAAGGAATTTTTTAGGTTGTAGTGTTTCTCTTGTGGAGTGTTGCACCAAATAGGACTAAGCCTTGACAACGAATTTGCTTGACTTTGTGGAAAGTGCTTCTAAATTTTACCGTCTTTTGGGCTAAAAAGAAAGGAGTTTTGACCCATTTAAGCGTCAAAACTCCCATATTCCTTTCGTGGTCCCACTTGGGCTTGAACCAAGGACTCCCTGATTATGAGTCAGGTGCTCTAACCAACTGAGCTATAGGACCTGAATTTTAAGCTGGCTTTTCGTCCAAAATGAGCTTCAAGTGAAGCCTTTCTGAGCATTTACGAGCTAAATTCCCTGCAAAGATATATAAAACTTTTTATTTAGCCAATATAAAGACTAGGTATAGAATGAAAAAGCTCATGGCTTTTCACATTTTATTTAATCGGATTGTTGAATTCTTTTAGAGGTAAATT
>PDWI01003612.1_pt1 | contig 21632 bp, 19 predicted proteins | sample 1430891 | NCBI WGS metagenome assembly PDWI01 (sample SAMN01162508, study PRJNA174530) | Oral metagenome, whole genome shotgun sequencing project. | biome: Marine environment; feature: Marine mammal; material: Swab sample of the gingival sulcus; isolation source: swab sample of gingival sulcus... | reverse complement strand
AAGTGCATGGGAATCGAACCCACCCGAGACGGTGTTAACGCCTCACATCGGATTTGAAGTCCGAGGGCCTCACCAGTAAGCCGCGCACTTCCAAAAAACATAGCGTCTCTGGATGCAATATCCAGATGAACTGCCAGTCAGGAAAAGACTATTTGATAAAATAGCCTGCTGATTTCCAACTGGCATCCTTTTCTTTTGCCATTGTAATGGTTTCCATGACACTTTCTGTATTTTTGAATTTTGTGCAGTACTGTATCACAAAATAACTGCCGTCAGGTACGCCAGGTAATGAATGGCAATGCTTTTGCGTAATCACTTTTCTGGAAATCAGTTTGCCAAGAGACTTTCTTACGCCTGACAAGGTTTTGATCCATTGATCTGGGGTAATTGTGTTTTGAAGTATACTGGCTGCGGTATTCCAGCTTTCCAGATATTCTTCGTTATCTATATACACCAGCCAGCCATTGGCACTTTCCAGGGCCATTTTTTCTTCAGCCCTGTCTTGGGAAAACGCCATTGTGCCGAAACAGAGAATTGCCATTATGAATATGGAAGTAATTTTTTTATTCATTTTTTTACTGTATACTTTTATAAAAATGATGTCAACTTTTCCCCTGATCCCCTGATCCACCATCAAAATGCCACCTGCGGCGTTGGCTGCGGTTCCGATCTCCCTGGGTTGTATGTCTAATACGCCCCAGGGCCTGCTCCCCATTTTGAGATCGGGCTGCCTTGCATCTGGCATCTTTCTGGTGATCAGGAAATAAACGTATGTTCTATAAAATATAAATGTTATAAAATTAGGCAGTAGATTTAGGATGTGACAGACAGCATTTTCATGGTGAATCAGGAGGCAGAACGCGTACAAAGGGTGCACACAAAAATTTTTGTTATTTTTTGTGTGTTATTCAGGAGACTTTTTGTACCAACTCCCTGATCATGCCGGTTTCCACGGCATCCATAAAGGCATCCCCCAAAATTTTGCTCATATCCGCAGCCTTTTTCCAGGCCCGAATCCGCTGGTCGTCTTTCCCTCGCAGGCGAATAAAATCCCGGCGGTCTGGTATCTGTCCAAAGGGCAGTCCTGCGACAAATTTGGCGCTGGGAGCCAGCACAAGGGTATGATCCAGAAGCGATCCTTTCGCCCTTCTTCGGGGAAGGGCCTTGTCAAACCATCCCAGGGTAATACCTTGATAAAAATGGGGATATAGGATTAATCCCTTGGTTCCAGGAGTCAGGGGAAAGGCCGGATGATAATCCAAAAGACCCCCGTCCCGGTAGGTCCCTGGGGGGGCCAGGGGAATATCCTTTACCCCTTCCATCATCATGGGAATGGAACCTGACGCCAGCAGGGCCTGGGCAAAATTTTCCCTGGTCAGGGGAATCCTGACCGTAGGAAAATCTTCCATATCCAGGGCATTGATATCATAGTCGGAATGATGAAACAGGGTTCGCTGAAAATACAGACGCTGGGAATTTCTGGATAAGAGGTTCAGGGCATAGGCAGATCCAACCCCCAATCCCTGAAGAATCATATGTTGGCAGGCCATGAGTCCTTTGCAGCGTACAGCTGAAAAACCAATCCGTAAAAAAGGGTGGCTCAGGATCTGGTCAATGGCTGAATGTGGTTGGGAATCCGGGAGAAAATGCCGTGTGATACGCTCTGTTTCCCAAGCGATTTTTTTTTCGGGGCTGGCACAGTTTCCGTAAAATTGGTGGATATAGGCATCCTTTAATCTGTCAAAGGCGGCGGCGGGATTTGTCTGGGCAGCGGCGGCGAACTTCCAGGCGCCAATGGACGTGCCAAACAAATACAGGGGGGCGGTCCTCCGGGCAAACCACCGGGAAAATAACATGGAATCCAGACCGTACAGAACCAGCCATTTGGCTGCACCGGATGCCCCCAGAACCACCCGGACATGGGACTGGTCCAATCCCTTTTCCCGGATGTGCCGATATGCGGCTGGTCCGGCAAAAAAGTCCAGAGGAAATGTCATGTTTTGCTCATAAGGCTGGTCACAGCCTGCTCCAGCCCGTCCAGGGAAAGTTTGAACATGGGAATGATCTGGGAAATGGCAAGAATGGTGTGGGTATACTTCCACATCCGTTCTTCCACAGGATTCAGCCAGACGCAATGGGGAAAGGTATCGGCAATAAATTGCAATTGTTCGATGCTCTTTCGACCACTTCTTTCAGACACGTGAATGGAACCGTCATAGGACATAAGTTCATATGGCGCCATACTGGCATCCCCCACAATGATGATCCGGGTTTGGGGATCCAGTTTTGAAAAATCTGCCAGTTTGTGGGGAAGCCTGTAACGGCCTGGATCTGCCCAAAGGATATCGTAAATGGTATTATGGAAAAAATAGGTTTTCACTTCCTTGAACTGGGCCCTTGCATAGTCAAACAGGGTCTGAACCACACTGATATAGGGATCCATTGACCAGCCGCCATTATCAATGGCCAGGATGACCTTGAGTCTGTCCTTCAATGCCCGGTCAAAAATCAATTCAATTTCTCCCCCATTTTTCAGGGTCTGACGTATGGTTTCATGAATATTTACCTGATCCTTGGGACCGGAAGGAATCATGTGACGCAGGCGCTTCAAGGCTTCTCCCACCTGGGATTTGGTCAGGGGGGCTGCGGTGGAATAATCCTTGTACCGGCGTTCTCCTGCCACTTTGACCGCAGATTTGTTTCGGGATACTCCGCCCACACGCATACCGCCGGGATGATAGCCTGAATGTCCCACAGGAGAATACCCTCCTGTGCCAATCCACTTGCTGCCCCCGTCATGGCGTTCGGTCTGATCTGCCAGACGCTTTTTAAAATATTCAATGAGTTCATCAGGGCTCATTTTGTTGAGCTTTTTTTCATCCACACCCAGAGCATAGGCAAGTTCCTTGGGATCCTTCAGCCACTCATCCAGCAATGCCTGGGCAATGGCATCCACCTCCAGGCCCTGGTCTTCAGGCAGGGGAATCCCTTCAAAATAATAGGCAAACACCTGGTCATACAAATCAAAATATCTTTCACTCTTTACCAGAATGGATCGGGCACAGATGTAAAAATCGTCCAAAGTGGATACCAGTCCCATGGACAATGCCTTTTGCAAGGTCAGAAAATTGGTGGGAGATACCGGGAGTCCTGCGTTCCTGAGGGCATAGAAAAATTGAATAAACATCTCGTGTCCCCTTACAATTAGAAGAGACGTTTGCGGGATGCCAGATTTCTGCCCCGCTGGTAATCCGGTGTTTTCTTGAACAGCACACCCAAAAAGGGCAGCTTTCCGTTGATCAGATCCTTGGCCTTGCACTCCGGTTCCGCAAGCAGGGCGCGAATCCAGTTGATCAGCTCCCTTGTGGCGGGTTTCTTTTCCACGCCATCCATATCCCGCATGGAATAAAATGCCTTGATGGCACTGTCGGCCAGCTGCATATCCAGATCAGGGAAATGGACACCGATGATTTTTCTCATCATTTTGGGGTCGGGAAACACAATGTGATGAAAATTGCATCGGCCCAAAAAGGGATCTGACAAATCCTTCTTGGCGTTGGAGGTAATGATAATGACCGGCCGATGCTTGGCCTTGATGGTTTTATCGGTTTCAATGATGTCAAACTGCATTTGATCCAGTACATCCAGCATATCGTCCTGGAAATCCGTATCTGCCTTGTCAATTTCGTCAATGAGAAGAACGGTTTTCTGATCCGCACAAAATGCCTGACCGATTTTGCCCATCTTGATATATGCGTTAATATCACTGACATCCCTTGTGGAATCACCGAATCTGGAATCATTGAGCCTTGTCAGGGTATCATATTGATACAGGGCTTCCACCAGTTTCATACTGGACTTTACGTTCAGAATAATCAGAGGCATATTCAGGGTTTCGGCAATGGCGTGGGCCAGCATGGTTTTTCCGGTGCCGGGTTCTCCCTTGAGCAGCAGGGGCATTTCCATTTTCATGGATATATTCACAATGGCCGCAAGCTCACTGTCCAAAACATATTTATTTGCGCCCTGAAAACCGGTATTTTTTGAACCTGTCATTTTTTTTATCTCCTTCCAAAAACACTATTTTTTTCTTTCAAAGTGATCACCATAGCAATAAGAATGGCGTTTTCATATCAATTCCTGAGGGATTTTCATATATTTTTTTATCTTTTGTCCGGGCTTCCGACGCAAGAGACCCATCTCAAAAGTCCTTTTACACTATTTTTCATAAATTTTCGTTCCCTGTTCTGTAAATCCAGGGGAATGGAAACCTGAAGAAGAAATTGGTCTGATTGCAAAAGGTGATCCACAATTTTTTCAGGCGTTTCATCCTTGTGACGTCTGACAACTTCCAGCCAGAATTTCAGCTGCTGTTCTGCCCGTTTTAATCGTTCTACGGGATTTTCTGCGGCTCCCCAATGGGCGTAGCAAAGCAGTTCATCCCCTGCCAGTTTTTTTTTGAGCAATGCCATGGAATCCAAGGCTTTCTGGACATCAAAGATCGGTGGCGTTGCAGGACGACACCAGAAATCACCGGCATGTCCAGGAATGCTCATCCCCGCTGCTTCTCCCACAAAAAGCAATCTTCTGTCTCCAGCACTTGCACGGAAGGAGATGTGGTGGGAAGCATGTCCGGGGGTCATAAAAACCTCCACCAGCCCTTTCTGATCCCTGTCGACAAGACATTCCGGCGCAACGGGTAAGGGTTCCCCGTACATGAGGGCGACCTGCCCCAGGGTGTCAAGGGAGTCCTCCCACAATCTGTCGGGATTTATCAAATGTCTGTGGGCGTTGGGATGGGCCATAACCTTTGCCAAAGGATAGCATGCCAGCAGATGGGCAAGCCCCCCGGAATGATCCAGGTGGATATGGGTCAGTAAAATCATGTCCAATCCATCGGTAATTTGCTTTACTTGTTTCACCAGAAGCGGTATGGTGGAAGTAGGGCCGGGATCCACCAATACCCGGCGTCCGGAATCATCCCGGAAAAACCAGGCAGAGATGAACCTTTCAAACCCCGCCATGGGTTGGGGAAGATCCAGCAGATAAAGCCCCGGAAAAGGTTCCCGGATCAAAGAAGAAACGTTGTTCATAATTTCCTTTTGTTATTTTTTTATATGAAAGTCTCTATTAAGTTACCAAATTACTTTCATTGTTTTTCGTAGATTGATCTGGAGGATCCCATACCCGGTCAGACCGTGGCCGTTATAAAAATCCTCGCAAAATCTCTTGACCTGAGCTATTGTTACGGTAGAATAAGAAAATTAATAAAAATTTTCCATCCATAAAATGCACAGATTGGGAGTATATGGATAGAAGAAACAAATCTGTGCCAGATCAGGTGCCTTTAACCATAACCAGAAAAAAGATTTTTCTATTGGAGGAATATCCTTATGGCATACGGAAAAAACATATTCGCTGCCAATGGCCCAACATCAGCACCAGGATTTCAAAAAACAGGAATGATTCAACTTCTGAAAATGATTCATATAGGTATAATATTTTCTTTTTTTCTGTTTCCAAAACACGCCTGTCTGGCGTTGCCATCTGTCGAGCCTGGAATCAAAACCAATGTCCTCATTGCCGAAGCCGATGGATTCAGACGCCCGAAAGCCAGAACAAAAGCAAAATATGACATTGAATTCGGCTTTCAGAATACCGGTGGAACCGTCAAGATTGGTTGTCCAGAAAAGAATAAATGGTCTTCTTACGGATATTTTCGGTTTGATCTGTCCAATATTCCGCCTGAAAGTATTCAAAAAGCAACCCTTCGACTGTACAACCGCTATTGGCCCTGGAAAAAATCCATTCAGGAACAGTATCACAAGGCAAGCATCCAGGTCGTGGGAATATCCCATGATACCTGGGATGAAAGGGCCATGTTATGGGAAGGGAATCCTGGTTCGGGGAACCTTGTTGGAACCAGGAAGGGTCTTAAAAGAGGATGGAATGAAATTGATGTTACACAATTTGTCAAATCCCAGGGTGATAACAAGGCCTCTTTCCGGGTAGGGCTTTCGGAAAAGATTGGCGCGGTTTTCATTGCAAAGGAAGGGCGCACTGACTGGAGACCCCAGCTTGTCATCCAGCACACCAGTGATACAATCATCCCCCAGGAATCCGAACCGGTTTCCACCAGCAAATTGGCCAAAGGCTCTATCTGGCTGGTGCATAAAGGGAAATGGACACAATATGTTGGATTCCGGGATCCAAAAACCAACAGACTGCACTATGCTCTGCAGGAGGCCATGTATGATGCCCAGCCAGGCGATGAAATTGTTCTTGGGCCCGGCCGCCACTATGAACGGGTACGTACCTGGAATAAAAATAAAATTCCTGTGAATAATATTGTGATACGGGGGGACGGATTTCCCCGGCCCGTCATTGATGGCAGCGGGGTGGAATCGTTTGTGGAAGACACCTGGAATTGCAATGGAATCATCCAGATTTTCCGTTCCAGCAACATCACCATAAAAAATCTGGAAATCGCCAATGTTTCTACCAATACTGGTCATTTGCCCCATTGGTCTGGCATCTGGATTGAGGCCACAGAAGATCAGCCTGCCAACAACATAAAAATTATCAATGTATATGCCCACCACGTGGGCAATGGAATCCATAGCAACCATTCCACCGGTGACGTTACCATTGAAAATTGTGAATTCGCTTACAATGGGTATTATGGAGGCAGAGGCCAGCAGCATGGGGTTTACCTGGAAGGCAAGGGAACCAACAGGGTCTGTTTCAGTGAATTCCATCACAATGGAGGACAGGGCTATAAAGACAGAGGAAAGTATACCATATTGTCCGGGAACTATATCCATGATAATGGCAACTACGAATTTGACTTTATGCAGAACAATATACTGGATACGCCCCAGGATGCCATGATTATTGGAAATCTTATTGTAAAAACTCGCTATGCACTAAACTATTCAAAAGTCGGTGCGTTTGGTGGCGGAGCAGACAGCCGATGCAAACCTGGTGATCGCACCTGGCCCCAATGCAAAAGTCGCCATGGAGGGGTTGCGACCTTTATTAACAATACCTTTGTCATTCCCTGCTCTGCTCCTTCCCGGGCATTTTTGCAATTGATTGATCCGAAAAAAACCGGAGAGGATACAATTGAACTATACAATAATATATTTTACAGCGCTGATGCCGAAGGGAAAAATGAGTATCTGATGCTGCATAACAACAATAACAATGGAAATATCAAAGGTTCCCACAACTGGATCAGTCCCCAGGTGCATATCAACGCCAATATTTCCCAAAACATAGAAGGGATGGATGGCAATGATTCAAAGAATCATCCAGGTTTTGAAGATTCATCCAAAGGCGTATTTTATCTTTCTGCGGATTCCCCAAATCGCAATGCCGGAACCCATCACATCAAACAATTGCCTGACGCCATGTATATTCATCCATCTTCAGGGCTTCTGCGGGAAATCAAGGAAGGCAAAATTGATGTGGGAGCCTATGAGTACAATGGAATCCCCCATTATCAACTCAGGATCAAGGTCATGGGAACCAGTACAGGGAAAGTAATCTCTGATACCGCAGATTTGGCAGAAAATACTGTGGACACTGCTTCTGAATCTGTACACTCCTTTTATCATGGGAGTAGAATTCAGCTGACCGCTGTGGAGGTCCCCGGCACAAAATTGATCCATTGGACAAACGAACGGGGAGAGATCATCGGCAGGGAAAACCCCATTATTGTCACCATGGACAGGGCCAAAACCCTGATCGCTCATTTTGGTACATCGGAAATCTGTTCTTTGCAGGTAATCGTTGAAGGTAACGGATCCGGAGAAGTTTGTGTCGGTGAGAATACCATAGATTCCGCAACTGGGTATTCCTTGCAATTCAATAAGGGGAATCAGGTTACATTAATCCCAAGGGCAGAATCGGATTCCTTTTTTGCAGGATGGTCTGGCAGCGGGTATGGAGGAAACGGTGACCTGACAATTTCCATGGATACAGACATCACCCTGCACGCTCTGTTTGAAAAAAGGCCGGAATACCAAGTGATTGTCACCTCTGCAGGATCAGGATCAGGGCAAGTCATGGCTACCGTCGTAACGGAAAATGGAGAAAAAAGAATCTTTCCAGAACAATTCCCCCGGGACCCTTCCAGCCTGATATTTTCCCTGCCCCAGGGCCATACAATCAGACTGCGTGCCAAGCCCAATGATAATTCCAGTTTTGCGGGATGGCTGGATCAGGATCAATCCTGTCCAAAATTGGGAATATGGGAAACAGACATGGAGGGCTCGGTTCAGGTCCAGGCAAAATTTACCAGCCTTTCTTCAGGAAACCATTGGGGCCAAACCCATGTAATGTCGAAAAGTACGACCTATTGGGATCCATCCTATGTCAGTCAGGGTGGAATCATGCGGGACAATGCTCTGATCACGTCCATGAGTATTTATCTCGGGGCTTCAGCACACGGGAACAATAACACAGCCATGGCCCTGTACGCAGGCGGATTTTCCAACACCAATCCAAAGGACGCACAGCTGATATGGAATGCAGGTATCATAAATCCTGCAGGCCAAAAAGGCTGGTTCACAGTGGAATATCCAGGCAGGGGTATTCCCGTTCCCGCAAACACCCGGTTATGGATCAGGATCAAAAACAGGGGCAGATCCAAGGTCTATTTCGGAACCAATCAAAGAGATACCGGGGATTTTTTCCAAACCGGAGCCTACAACGACAAATTTGACTGGAGAACCACTTTTCAGGACAAATGCCCTGCAAATGGATCGGGTACTGTAAACAAATGGTATTCCGTATTTTTGACGTATACCCCCCAGCCATAGGGGCGCTTTTGGCTGTACAAAATGGGGACAAGAGTAGGAACGGCCAGAATCAACTTATGGAAGCCATGTGTACCATGGCTTCCATAATAAAAGGCCATAATACCCCAATCCCACTCGTATATTTTGGGTATCCATGGTCGATGCCGCTTCTGTTTGTCAAATCCGTATTTCCATCCAACTTCTTGTAAAAGGCCCGTGCATGAATTCAGATATTGCAGTTCACCATACCGGAAGCAAAATACCCTCCATACGTTCCAGATCCCTGTTGCTGATCTGTTTTCATTTCCCACCGGTGCAAGGAGGCAGCGGGGTTCACAGAATCACAGCCTGGTGCAAGTATCTTGCCCAAATGGGCTGGGATATTACAATCCTTACGGTCACACCCAATGCCCATGTAAGGATTCGGAAAGAAAATTTCAACCAGATCCCGCCGGGAATACGGGTATTACAGGCCCCGGCCATTGATGCGGCACGTCATCTTTCCCTGTGGAAACGGTATCCCGGATGGGCGGCCATTCCTGACCGCTGGCAAAGCTGGATTTTATCAGGGATATTTACAGGGATAAGATATGTTCGGAAGAATCGTCCAGAATTGATTTTGTCCACGGCTCCCATTGTGTCGGCCCATGCCATTGCCCTGGGATTAAAAACCATTTTTGGTATGCCCTGGGTGGCAGATTTCAGGGATCCCATCACGGGAGTGGGCCAGGAAAGCAGTCATCTGGAAACCTTGTCCCGGCAATGGGTGGAAAAAAGAGTCTTTGATTGTGCAGATCATGTAACCGTTACGACTCCCGGAACCCTTGGCTTGTATCAAAAAAAATACGGACAAAAGGTTGCTCCAAAAATCACCATCATCGAGAACGGATTTGATCCAGACATGTTTGTCCTGAACCTTCAGGAAAATGAATCATGTCAGCCTCCTGACAAACAAAAACCGCTGATATTCCTCCATTCCGGCCTGATCTATTCCAAGGGAAGAAATCCCGAAAATCTCTTTGAAGCCCTGGCAATACTCCGGGATCAGGGAAAAATCTCCGAAGAAAAAATCTGTTTTGTTTTCCGGGCATCCGGTTTTTCCCAGGAATATATCAGAAAATACCATCATCTGAATCTTGGAAATCTCGTCCGGTTTGAGGACGTTTCCCTTTCCCACGAAAAAGCCATTGAGGAAATGAGAAAAGCCCATGCCCTCGTGGTGTTTCAGGGCTCTGTTTTCAATGCCCAGATTCCTGCCAAGGTATATGAATACATTGCCGTGGGAAAACCCATACTGGGAGTGGTAGATCCAAAAGGAGATACTGCGAAATTTCTCAATCAAATTGATACTGGCATGATACTGGACATGAACGATACGATCCACATACAGGAAAACCTTCCAAAGTTTGTCCATAAAATACACAACAACGAGATATCTGCACCTGATTTTTCCCTGGTGCAGACCTTTTCCCGAAAAAGCGGAAGTCTTCAATTAAACAACATTATGGAAGGATTAATCACAATGAGAAAGGATTGATCCATGTCCCTGAGCCTGATTTTTTTTCTATGTGTATACTTTGGCGGACTTGGTTATGCTCTTTTCCGACATCCCATCTGGGGGCTCATGTCCTATTGTCTGAGTCTGTATATGGCGCCTTCCTATAATTGGTGGGGTGTAGGATTCCCCAACCTCAGATGGTCTCTTTTGGCGGCTCTTGTCACCTTGACCTCCATTTTCATGAACAAATCGCGTCTGCCCCGTAAAATGCCTTGGTATGCCAACAGAATCGCCGGAATCCTCATTTGCTATACCGTTTGGTTATGGATTCAGCTCCCCTGGGCCCTTTCCTTTGACAATCATCTTGAAGCAAGTATTCTGTTTACCAAATATTTGTTTTTATTTTATTTGATATACACTTCTCTGAATGATGACAAAACGTTTTTTCTCTTTACGATTTTTAATATATTGGGGGGTGGGTATTGGGGGGATGTGATTCGCTCCTATGGAGGCTCCGGCCGTGTGGAAGGAATTGGAGGCCCTGGAGTGGATGAATCCAATGTCCTTGGCATGCACCTTGTTGTGATTACTCTTTTTGCTGCCATGATGTTTCTGAAAAAAAAGCCCCAATACCTTCGTCCCCTGACCTTTATGGCCTGCAAGGTGCTGATTGTGATTTGCGCCTTGCTCTGTGTCAATGGTGTGGTTCAGACCATCAGCCGATCAGCCATATTGGGACTTGGAGCTGCAGGACTTCTTATTTTGTTTAAGAGTCATAGGTATTTCAAGAAAAAAGTATATTTCTATGCTGTTGTTGCGGCAACAGGATTTTTCATGCTCACTCCATACACCTTCTGGAACCGCATGAATACCATGAAAACAACTGTGGAAGGCAGTAGTGTTGAAAAAAGCGCCTATTCACGTATTGTCATTGCCAAAGCCCAGTGGAAGATGTTTCTTTCCCATCCTGCAGGATGTGGTCACCGGGGTACGGTCGCTTTAAGCCCCTATTTTATTCCCCCTGAATATTTGACAAATTTGCCCGGCAGCTCTGAAAAAGCGGGTAGGGCATCCCATTGTACACCCATGACAACCCTTACGGAACAGGGAGTCATTGGTTTTTTGCTCTATCTTTTCATGATACTCACCGTGGCAAAAGAAATCATCAGATTTAAAAAAAATCACTTGAACAACTATATGTATATGCTAATGATCGGTTCTTCCCTTTCTGCCATCTGCGTGGCAGGACTTTTTGTAGATTACCTGAAAGTTGAGATACAAATCTATTGTTTTGCCATGCTTGCAGCCGTGATTGATTATGAACGGCGGATTTCTTACAGGGAATATCTGGAACATAGGAAGAAAATACAGAACACCCCTGCAATTTGAGAAGAAGATTTGATTTTATCTGACCTGCAGTTGAAAATTCTGCAATGAAGGTGGGAAAATAGCTATTTTCAAGGTTTCTAACTGGCCCCTGATCCACCATCAAAATGCCACCTGCGGCGTTGGCCCCTTTTATGGAATCGGGTTCACATCTCCCTGGGGCGTATGTCTAATATGCCTCAGGCTGCTGGTGATCAGAAAATTGACGTAATAAGATACAAATCAAACAGTTATAAAATTAGGCGGTGGATTTAGGCTGGTCGGGATGAGAGGATTTGAACCTCCGACCCCAGCGTCCCGAACGCTGTGCTCTACCAGACTGAGCCACATCCCGAATTGAATCCATGCTTGTATATATCAGAACAGAGAAAAAGTCAATTCATATTTCCCTGATCCACCATCAGAATGCCACTTGCGGCGTTGCATTCAGCCCCATCACCCTGCGACGTATGTCTGATACGACTCCGGGTGCTGCTACCTTGCTGCCTTGTATCTGGCATCCTGTTGGTGATCAGGAAATTAGTGAGAGGAAATGAAAATCAAATGGTTATAAAATTAGGCGGTGGATTTGGGGAGAATCGGGCGGAATGTGTCAAAATGAATTTGAATATTTTTACAGATTGTTACGCCGGGAAGGCTGATGTACGTGTCTGTCTTCCCGGCAGGTTTTCTGATGTCAGGTTTGGCAGCTATGAACAGGACTCTTCCGTCATGGCTGCCGTAATCCATTGGGATCAAGTATATTAATTATCGTCGTTGGCATGTTTAATGGCGATGGCGATGGCAACGGCACACCCCCCCCAAAGACCTACACAACCAATCAGCATCATTATTATTGCACCTGTACTCATGATATTATCTCCTGTTTTGATTTCTATTCATTTTTCTGTTCAGATGGAATTTGATCATAGCCTGGTTTTCCTTTCATCACGGTAAAAATGATGGCACCTATGATGATAATTCCTATGGAACTCCATCCATAAAGAAGAATATCAGTCTTGAGGTACTCTCCATATCCCTTGACGATGAAATCCTTTGTATTTGAAATCGTCATGTAGCCAAGGACAATCACCGTTATAAATTTCAGGGAGAATGTCCACCATTTGCCCACACTGAAATTGGAAAATGAATTGGCTTCCTTTCTCAGGGCTTCCGGGTTAAAGAACCATGCGATGAGCAGCACTTCCAGGAATCCGCATACGGTAATACCAACCTGGTTGGTAAATGCGTCAACGATATCCAGGATGTGCAGCCCGGCTCCTGTGATGAACAGGCTACTCAGGAGGAAAGCAGGAACCAGAACCGTAACCGTAGACTGTTTATGGGTCATTGGAAATTTGTCCTGCATTCCTGAGATGACCGCCTGGCAGATGGATACAAGTGAGGTGAGACCTGCTGTAAACAATGCGCCGAAAAAGCAGAATCCAAATACAGCATTCAAGGCAGGAAGAGAACTGATGGCAGTCGGGAAGGTCATAAATGCAAGTCCCACACCGGCTCCGGCAATATCATCCACTGTCTTGCCCTGCTGCAATGCCATATATCCCATGATGGCGAAGACGCCAATACCGGCAAATATTTCAAAACCGTGGTTGGTGGTAGCAGTAATAATGGCGCTGTTTACCACATCGGTTTTCTTGGGCAAATAGCTTGAATAGGCGATCATGATGGCAAATGCAATGGACAGACTGAAGAAAATCTGCCCATAGGCGGCCACCCAGACGTTGGGTTTTGTCAAGGCAGACCAGTCTGGTTTAAACATGTATTCCAGACCATCCAGGGCACCCGGAAGGGTTAGTCCCCTGACAACCAGGATAACAATCAAGACAAACAATAGCGGAATACAGATCTGACAAGCCCTTTCAATCCCCTTGCTGACACCTTTTAACAGGATGTAGCCGGTTATTGCCCAGACAATCAGAAAAGGAGGAATCAGATTGGCCTGCAGACCGCCCAAGGTTCGGGGATTTTCGCTAAGACCAATATATTTAAGAAAAAAGGCCGTTGTATCACTCCCCCATGCCTGGGTGAAGGAAAATCCAATATAGCTGACCGTCCAGACCACAATGGCAAAATAGTATACCATGATAACAAAGGCGACCATTACCTGCAGCCATCCAAGCCATTCAAATTTTTTGTTCATTCTTGCCAGGGAAACAGGAGCCCCCCCCTTATAGGTTTTCCCAATGGTGTATTCCAGCATGACAATGGGAATTCCTGCAGTGACGATTGCGAAAAAATACGGGAGTAAGAATGCTCCCCCTCCATTTGATGCTGCAATATATGGGAAACGCCATATATTTCCAAGTCCTACAGCAGAGCCTATGGCAGCTAATAAAAACCCCAATTTTGAATTCCACTGATCTCTCATAAAATCTCCTCTGTCATTGTTACATGTAATGGTTATCAATCAGATAAAGGGAGAGAAGGAGCATTGAAGAATTCCTTATTCTTTCAAGAAACAAGTGATCCAGTATCCATGATCTGCAATGTCTCTTTTCCCTCAGTTCCCAGACTAAAAAATAATTTTATCATCAAGCAAAGTCATTGTCGATAAAAATATCGCGTGATGCAGGATGAACAATACAGAAAAAGGCAAATGATAATAACATATTCAATTTGTTATTGTAAATGGATTGTCCTGGTCCAAAACCACCGCCTAATTTTATAATGATTTGATTTTCATTTTATTTCGCAAATTCCCTGATGGTGATCAGGGATGGCCAGGAAGCGGAAATCCTCCCCTGCATAATTTCTTTCCTGTGAAAGCACTGCCAAAAGCAGGGGAGAAAAGGCACCTTATTTTATCGTAACTCAGCCTTGATAACTTCAGCAATCCTCTTTATCCCTTCCACGATACGATCTTCATCCATGCAGGAATAGTTGAGCCTGAACGTATTTTTGTTGCCGCCGTTGGGGAAAAAACTTCCGCCGGGCACATAGGCTACTTTCCTGTCCAGACATTTCCTTGCCATTTGTGTGGCATCCATGTAATCGGGCAGGATCACCCAGGTGAACAGTCCCCCCTGGGGTTTTGTAAAGGTAACACCTTCGGGAAATTCTTTTTCCATGGTATCCAGCATGATTTTTCTTCTTTTTCCGTATACTTCTTTAATCTTTTTAACGTGAGCATCCAGGTCATAAAGCTCCATGAATTTGGATACTTCCAATTGGGCAATGGTAGATGCCTGCAGGGTGGAAGACTGGGCCATGAAATTATATTTGCTCAATATCTTCTCATCTGCGCATACCCAGCCAAGTCTGTATCCCGGTGCCAGAACCTTTGAAAAGGAACCAAGATATACAACAAGACCCTTTGTGTCCATGGATTTGAGGGCAGGCAAAGGCTCTCCTTCAAATCGGAGCTGTCCATAGGGATTATCTTCAATCACGGGAATTTCATATTTGTTGATGACATCCATGAATGCCTTTCTTTTTTCAAGGCTCCATGTTCTGCCTGAGGGGTTCTGGAAATCCGGGATCACATAGATCATTTTTACCCGGTCTTCTTTTTCCAATACGGATTCCAATTGTTCTGTTTTCATGCCGGAGTCATCGGTTTCAATCTCTATGAATCTGGGCTCACAGGTTTTAAAGGCAGTGATGGCTCCAAGATATGAGGGACTTTCCATCAAGACCGCATCTCCCCTGTCCAGAAATACCCTGCCGGAAAAATCCAGGCCCTGCTGGGAGCCGCTTGTTATCAGAATATCGTCTTTATCAACATTGATTTCATTATGTTTTTTCATCATATCGGCGATCTGCTGTCTGAACACCTCAAATCCCTCTGTGGTGGAATATTGCATGGCTTTGCGGCCATCCTCGGTCAATACCTTTTCAGCCACTACTTTCATTTCTTCCACGGGAAAAAATTCGGGACTGGGCAGTCCTCCGGCAAAAGAAATAATATCCGGCTGTGCGGTTAATTTCAACAATTCCCTGATTTCCGATCCTGTCAACAGCTTCATTCTCTCCGAAAACCTAATCATCTTACCCTCCTTGATACATTAAAATATTCAGCAAGCCTTAAACAACCAATACGGTTTATTCAGTAGCCAACTATAAAGTTACCTATCCAGCCAATTGGGCCGCATAAACAATCTTAGTTTATAGATAGGCGGATTCTCTTTTCTTTCCTTGAATAAGACAGTCACCTCATCCAGTAAATCGCGGATGCAGGTGGTAAACAGCACTGGAATACCAAGTCTTTCTCCAAGCTGTGTACATATCTCGTGTCCATGCACAATATGTTTTGCTTCCGTTTCCCGTAACATATGGGTGTTATTTACGATGCCAGTTACTTTGAGCTGGATTTCATTTTCGATCCGCTGCAAATGTTGCATACATCCATCAACATTGTCTGTTTCCGGTCTGTTTGCATTGATGACACAAATTACATCCGTGGTTTCCTGGGAAAGGTTTCTTCTCAACTGGTTTACGACCCTGGCACCGCTGTCATTTCCCCCCACATCAATGATGGTCTCATAGGTTTCATCTTCTATGGGTGCCTTTAATTCTGCGGAGATAGCAGGCAGATCTTCGGTAATATCATACCCGAAAGAATTGTGAATCACCCGGATGCCTTTTTCCTCCAGAGCCGCCTGTCTTTCCCTGCTTCGAAAATACGGGTTGGCAATATCAAGATCCAGCAGAGCCGTTTTTTTCCCCTGTGAAGCGATATCTACGGCCATATTCACAGAAAGCTCGGTTTTCCCGCTTCCAAAATGGCCGAGAATCATACGGATCCTCTTCATGGAGGTTCCTATTGTTTCCATGAATCTAACGCCTTGATGTTTGAAGGAATAAACTGGGCCTTTTTTCCGGTGAATATTTTTTCAAAGACTTTTTCCATGGTCTTTTTTTCCACCACTTCGGATTTTTCAATAATGGCTCCCAGCATGACCATGTTGGCAGCCTTTGCGTTGCCGGATTCCATGGCCAGTTTCAGACAGTCAACATAGTTGATTCCAATATCATCCCTGGCAGGTTTCTCAGAAACGATGGAAGAGTTGATAAATAACTCTCCTCCGGGACTGAGCATTTTTTCAAATTTCAGCAGGGAAGGGCCGTTCATGGTCACCAGATAATCGCAATGGGCCACCAAAGGTGATGCAATGGCTTTTTTATCATCAATACAAACAGTGCAGTTCGCGGTTCCGCCCCTCATCTCCGGGCCATAGGAGGGCATCCATGTCACCTCTTTTTCCTCAAACATGGCTGCGTATGCAAGCATCTGCCCGATGAGCAGAACCCCCTGACCACCGAATCCGGCAATGAAAACTTTTTTTACGCTCATTTATTTTATATCCTCCGGGCACTTGAATTGTTGTACTGGATAATAGGGCACCATGTTTTCACGCAGCCAGGCCAGTGCGTCCACAGGGTCTTTTCCCCAGTTGGTGGGGCATGTGGAAAGGGCTTCAATAAATGAAAATCCCAATTTTTTTTCCTGGACCTGGAATGCTCTTTGGATGGCTTTTTTGGCCTTTCTGACATCCTTTGGAGATGCCAGTGATACTCTTTCCACATAGACGGCCCCATCAATTGTGGCAATCATTTCAGACATTCTCAAGGGCCGTCCTGCCTGGGCAACGGTTCTTCCCCCCACACAGGTGGTGGCGCTCTGACCGATGAGAGTTGTGGGCGCCATCTGGCCGCCGGTCATCCCGTAAATGGCATTATTCACGAAAAAGGTACAAAATTTTTCACCCCTTTCTGCCGCATGGATAATTTCACCGGTACCGATGGACGCCAGATCTCCGTCTCCCTGATAGGTGAAAACCATGGCATCGGGATGAACCCTCTTGATGCCTGAAGCCACCGCAGGGGCTCTTCCGTGGGGGGACTCCAGCATATCCACATTCATATACTGGTGGGCCACAATGGAGCATCCAACAGGGGAAGCTGCAATACAATTGCCCAGGTCGCCCCGTTCATCAAGGACTTCCATGATCAGACGGTGAAAAATTCCATGGGTACACCCAGGGCAATAATGCATCTCGGTATCACGCATTCCTTTTGTATATTCAAATATCGGCTTCATCTATTTTTCCTCCATGATTTTTTTGGTCCTTTCCACCACTTCCTGGGGATCAAGCAGCATTCCGCCGAAACGGTTGATCAAATCCACCTCAAATCTTCCCTTCAGGGCGTGTTCAATATCGTACTTCATCTGTCCCTTTGATAATTCAACAGATATGACTTTTTGTGTCTTATCTCCAATTTCAGCAAAGGCTTTTTCCGGGAAGGGCCACAGGGTTTTGGGGCGGATCAGACCGCATTGGATTCCCTCTTCTGCAAGGGTATCCATGGCCTCCATGACGACCCGGGAAGTTGACCCATAGGCCACAAAAATCACTGTGGCATCTGCCAGGTTGTGACTGTCATATTGCTGCAGAACCTTTTCCGCCTTTTCGTATTTGGGCCAATATTCGTTGATATAGTTTTCCAGAAGTTCTTGCTTCAGCCATACGGAGTTCAACGCATGTCTTTCCCTTTCATTGCGATGCCCGGTCAATGCCCAGGGTTTGGCCTTTCTGATTTCGTCACCCATAATAGGAGCCTTTTTTTCCGGCAGTTCCACTGGTTCCATCATCTGGCCCAGCATTCCGTCAGCAGCAATGATCACTGGATTTTTGTACTCTTCTGCAATGTCAAATCCGTGGTATATCATATCCATTGCCTCTTGTATGGAATTGGGCGCAAATACAATGGTGTGGTAATCTCCATTCCCTCCGCCCCTGGTTACCTGAAAATAATCTGCTTGTGAGGGCTGTATGGCTCCGATTCCAGGACCACCCCGCATGACGTTGAGAATCACAATGGGAAGTTCCACAGAACACATCAGGGAGATACTCTCCTGCATCAGCGCAATGCCCGGAGATGAGGATGATAAAAGAACCCTTCCTCCTGCTGCGGCTGCACCGTAGGCCATATTTACCGCTCCCAGCTCACTTTCTGCCTGGATAAACGCGCCGCCGATTTTTGGCAGTTCCCTGGACATGTATTCCGGGACTTCGTTTTGCGGAGTGATTGGATAGCCAAAATAGAATCTGCAACCTGCATTAATGGCAGCTACGGAAAACGCTTCATTGCCTTTCATTAATTTTTTTTCGCCCATTTGATTCCCCCGTCACATTTTATAAATCGTAATAATTCCATCCGGGCACATCATCGCACAGCTCCTGCAGCCGATGCATTGGTCCATGTCTGTCATCTGCATTGGACGATACCCCTTGATATTTACCTTCTGGCTGTCAAAGGCCAATATGGATTTTGGACAGACCGATGCACATAAACCGCATCCTTTACATTTTTCTTCCAAAAAAACCACTGTAAATTTTGCCAATGTATCCTCTCCTTTTTCAATTATTCATATAGCGAGAAGTGTTGATTATCTGTTTGCCTTGTTCTGCATAACGGCCACGGGCCGATCTGGTCTATCAATGACCAGACTCAGCCCATAACCAAGAATGAAAGTAATTTAATAATTTATAGAGACTTTCATATAAACGGCCACGGGCCGACTGGGGATGCCATTCTCCAGATCAGTTCAAAACAAAGAATGAAAATAATCTAACGACTTATCGAGACTATCATATAAAAAATATTTTTTGCCGTATCTGAGACAATTCCATGGAGATCAGAGGATTCTCCACGGATATATCCCATAAAATTGACTTGTATCTTCAGACATGGGATGAAGATGACATCAAATCAACTCCTTTTATTTCGTTTGATCCATATTTTCTGCTTTTCCGCAGCGTTTATTAGCGCATCCCTGTGGTCCGGGTGGGCAATGGAAATAATGGCTTCTGCCCTTTCCCAGGCAGTCCTTCCGGCCAGATTGACCATGCCGTATTCCGTAACAAGAAAAAAGCCCTGGGATCTTGGATCTGTTACAATGTCTCCTGCAAATGAAGGGACAAATCTGGACTTCCGGTTACCGTTCTTATCGACAAAAGATGATGTCATACAGATAAACGCCTGACCTCCCTCAGACATAAACGCTCCCGTCAAAAAATCCAATTGCCCGCCTGTACCGCTGATGTGTCTGTTTCCAACGCTTTCCGAACAGATTTGTCCATATAAATCAACGGAAATGCAATTATTGATGGACACAAAATTGTCTATCTGCCCAATCACCTCAGGGGCATTTACATACCTGGTCGGATATGTAATCAGTCCAGGATTCCTGTCCGTCCAGTCGTACAGCTCCTGGGATCCCAGTGCAAAAGCGAATACACCTTTATCTCGGTTCATGGATTTACATTTATTGGTGATCCTTCCTTTCTTATACATCTCCAGATAAGAATCCACAAGCAGTTCCGTATGAATGCCGAGATTCTTCAAATCCGATTCGGCGATCATTTTTCCCACGGCATTGGGCATACCTCCGATTCCCAGCTGAATGGTTGCCCCGTCTGTCATTGCATTGACAATATATTGGGCCACGGCCTTGTCTTCCTCTGTGGTGGGTCCTGCTTGGAACTGAATCAGCGGTTCATGTTCTCCTTCCACCACGCAGTCAACTTCGGAAATGTGGATACATTCATCTGACCCGTACACCACGGGAAGATGTTCATTGATCTCCAGGATCACTTTTTTTGCCTTTGCCAGGGTATCTTTTGCAGTGGCGTTATTCACAGAAAAATTAAAATATCCATGTTTGTCCATGGGCGGTACAGACATGATGGCTACATCCACATCCAGGAATTTTTTATAGTAATCTCCAACGTTTCTGAATATCATGGGGATATAATTGCACAAACCCTTGTCGCAAAGCTGTCTTTCGTATCCCCCGCAATGCCAGCTGTTGTATATAAAATGTTTGCGCTCAGGATCACATTCCACCATTTCAAGGGGGTGCAGCAACAGGTAGCCCCGGATTTTCACATCTTCCAGTTCATCTTTCCTGTTGGCCAGAGCCTTGTCCATTAGTGTGGGAACTCCCAGGGAAAAGGTAATATCTATCCAGTCCCCGCTTTCTACCAATTTCGCAGCATCTCCAGGACGTAAAAGTTTTTCTCTATATATTTCGTAACTATTCATGATTTCCTTTTTTTATATGAAAGTACCTGTACCCTATTAAATTACTTTCGTTATTTGTTGTGGGCTGATCTGGGGAATTCCATATCCAGTCAGCCCGTGGCTGTTATATGTGGTAATTGTTATTTTTGAACCAAAATGTATGGTTCAGTATGTTAGCCAGACTGGTACATAGTTCCTGTATACGCGTCTATTTCGTATTGATACGTATGTCGGAAAATCCATTTTTATGGTTCCTGCAATCTACAACACTATCAGCATCTTTCCAATCGGGGGTGTTGTGTTTGCGAATTTGTAGGAATTGGAACTATTTACATAATATTTGGTCACATTATGACACGGCCCTGGTTTTTGTCAAGGGAAATTACAGCCCCTGATTCACCATACAATGCCACCTGCGGCGTTACCTTCGTTGGCATCCCCTTGAGATCGGGCTGCCTTGCATCTGGTATCGTCTGGTGGTCATGGGTTGACGTAATGAAATGGAAATCAATAAGTTATAAAATCAGGCGGTGGGTTTGGGCAGCCACACGTATAAAGCAGTCCCTTACAATGGATACGCATTTTGTCTTGATTTTTCAGCAAAAGGGAAAGGAGATCGTTGAACGAAATGAATCAAGTAGAAAATATGCGATTATAAATGTAATTGCGAAAAAGGAAAAACATGAAATGAATGGGGAATTGATTGGCTTGTCTTGGTCGCATGCTGGATTGTGAAGGCCATGGGCGGGCCCGGAGATGTTCCGCCGGGACTGCCCATGGACATTAATGAAACGAATTCTCATGAAAATCGCTTCTTTGGGATTTTCTTATTCTTCTGCAGGCTGTCTGCCTGTGGGTTGGGGAATGGACGGAAAGCCAATCTTGCGCGGCATCAGGAACAGCTTCGCCAATAT
>PDWI01003610.1_pt1 | contig 21637 bp, 15 predicted proteins | sample 1430891 | NCBI WGS metagenome assembly PDWI01 (sample SAMN01162508, study PRJNA174530) | Oral metagenome, whole genome shotgun sequencing project. | biome: Marine environment; feature: Marine mammal; material: Swab sample of the gingival sulcus; isolation source: swab sample of gingival sulcus... | reverse complement strand
TCTGTTGCTGAAGGTCTTAAAAATGGTATTGATACTTTTATTGTTCCAGTTGCAAACTATTTTGAGGCTATATCACTAGAGAGAGGAAAGGTTATTCCTGTTCACTCTTTAGAAGAGTGTGTTAGGGTAATTACTCTTTTACTTGAAGATAAATCTATCGATATTGATATTCCACACAAGGATAGGGTTGTTATTGAAGATAGCTCTTTTTCAAAAGATTTTTCTGATATGATTGGGCAGAGGAGTTTGAAGAGGGCTCTATTGGTTGCTTGCACAGGAAAGCATAATGTTGCTCTTTTTGGTCCTCCTGGTAGTGGTAAGACTATGTCTGTTGAGAGGTTGCCTACTATAGTTCCTAATTTGACTGTTGAAGAATCTATTGAGACTACTAAAATTTACTCTTTGGCTGGAAAGTTGGAGAGTGATTTTTTGATTAAGGAGGCACCTTTTAGAAATCCTCATCATAGTTCTTCTGTTGAAGGCTTAGTTGGTGGTGGTAAGAATTTACTGCCTGGTGAAATTTCTTTTGCCCATAATGGAATTCTGTTTTTAGATGAGGTAGCAGAGTTTAAGGCTAAAATAATACAGTCTCTTCGAGAGCCTATAGAAAAAAATGAAATTCTTTTGGCTAGAGCTGGTATTAGCACCTCTTATCCATCTAATTTTCATCTTATTTTATCTATGAATTTATGTCCTTGTGGGAATTTGGGGAAAGCAGACTCTATATGTCTATGCTCAAATAAGGAGATTCAGAGATATAGAAATAGGGTTGGCTCTGCTATTTTTGATAGGGTTGATATTACACAGAACTTAAAATATGAAAACTCTGAATTATCAAAAGGGAGTGAGGTTTCATCAGCAGAGCTTAAAGCACAACTTTTAGAGGCTAGGGAGTTTTCAAAGTTTTATGGAAGAGTTTATAATGCAAAATTGACAAATAGTGAGATAAAAAACTCTTGTAAATTAGATAGTAAAATTGAAGAAGAGTTACACAAATTTGTTAGAAAAAATGGACTCTCTTCTAGGGCTATGAAGGGTTTGATTGTTGTGTCTAGGACTATTGCCGATTTAGATAGATCAGAAAAAATTGCAATGAAACATTTAGAAGAGGCTTTTTTATATAGAAATAGTTGATTTAGACTTAATTTAGGGTTATATTTGTATTGTAGTTTATAATTAGAGGTTTTTATGAAGTTTTATACAAAGAGAGAGTTTGCAATTTTTTCTATAGTTTTTTTTGTTTTTGGTTTTGTTGTTTCAGCTCTGTTTTTTAATTTTGTTGGTAAAGATAAAGAGAGTGTTGCTGTCGTTGAGAGTGTAGATAAAGAGATTGTAATTGATAGAGAAGTTTTAAATGATGTTAAAAATGTTAATTTTAAATCTTCTAATATGAGTGATGAGCAAAATAGTATAACTATTTATGAAAAGTTGAATGCTGGAGTTGTTAATATTACCACAGAGATTATGGGTTTAAACTGGTTTTTAGAGCCTGTTCCTAGAGAGGGTGGTAGTGGCTCTGGAGCTATTATTGATGAAAAGGGCTACATTTTAACAAATACACATGTTGTTGAGAATGCTTATAAAGTTTTTGTGGGTTTAAATGATGGTTCTCAATATGAGGGAAAAGTAGTTGGCCTTGATATTGAAAATGATTTAGCAGTTTTAAAGATTGACCCTTTAGAGACTGTTTTGACAGTTATTCCATTGGGCTCATCTAAAAATTTAAAGGTTGGACAAAAAGTTTTGGCTATTGGAAATCCTTATGGTTATGATAGAACTTTAACAACTGGTATAATTTCTGGTGTTAGTCGCCCTGTTAGAACAGATAAAAATATTGTAATAAAGAATATGATTCAAACAGATGCTTCTATTAATCCAGGTAACTCTGGGGGGCCTCTGATTGACTCTAATGGTAGAATGGTTGGAATAAATACTATGATATACTCTCCGAGTGGAGGCTCTATTGGAATAGGTTTTGCTGTTCCTGTTGATACTGCAATAAGAGTTTTGCCAGATTTAATAAAGTATGGAAAAGTTAATAGGGGATGGATAGATATTGTTCCTATTCAGTTAAATAAAACTATAGCAGATTATGCAAATCTTCCAACTTCAAAGGGTATTTTAATTTCACAAATAAAGAAGAGTAGCAAGGCCTATTCTGTTCTTAAAGGTGGAAATAGCTCTAAGCCAGTAAGATATGGTAGAAGTTATATCTACTTTGGTGGAGATATTATAGTAAGTGTAAATGGTGTAAAAGTTGAAAGTATTATAGAGCTATTTAGTGCATTAGAAAATAGTAAACCAAATCAAAAAGTTCCAGTTAAAATTTATAGAGGAAATAAATTAATGACTGTAGATGTTGAGCTTTCAAAAAGACCAAAAGAGTTTCAATGGTAGTTATTAGAATTGCTTGATAAAAATTAAATAATAAAATGGAAAATAGTAAAAAAAAGTTTAAACTAATATCACAATTTGAACCAGCAGGAGATCAACCAAAAGCTATAGATGAAATTGTAAATAAATTTGAGAGTGGAGATAAAAAAGTTACACTTTTAGGAGTAACAGGATCTGGTAAAACTTTTACTATGGCAAAAGTTATAGAGAAGTTGCAAAAACCAACTCTAATTATTTCACATAATAAAACTCTTGCTGCACAACTTTATAGTGAGTTTAGAGACTTTTTCCCTGATAATGCTGTTGAGTATTTTGTATCATATTATGACTACTATCAACCAGAAGCCTATGTACCATCAAAAGACCTTTTTATAGAAAAAGATGCACAAATAAATGCAGAGATTGAGAGACATAGACTATCTGCAACATCATCTCTAATAGATAGAAAAGATGTAATTGTTATTGCTACAGTATCTTGTATTTATGGCCTAGGTAATCCAGAAAACTTTAAGAAGATGAAAATATCTTTTAGAAAAGGGAAAAGTTTTGATATGGGCAGTTTAAAAAGGCACCTAATATCTCTACAATATGATAGAAATGATTCTGTCCTAAATCCAGGAACATTTAGAGTTAGAGGAGATGTCTTTGAGATATATCCTGCATATAAGAAAACAGCATATAGAATTACATTTGATTGGGAGACTGTAGAGTCAATTACAGAGTTTAATCCCTTAACAAATGAAACTATAGAAAAACATGATTTTTTAGTTCTCTATCCAGCAAAGCACTTTGTTATGGAAGAGAAAGAGCTACAAAAAAAACTTTCTGAAATAGAAGATGAGTTAAAAAAACAGTATGCTTATTTTATAAAAGAGAACAAAATAGTAGAGGCAGAGAGATTAAAGACTAGAGTAGAGTATGATATTGAGATGATGAAAGAGTTAGGCTACTGCTCTGGAATAGAGAACTACTCAAGAATACTAGATGGAAGAAAAGAGGGAGATAGACCAGCAGTATTAATTGATTATTTTCCAGATGATTTTTTAACTTTTATAGATGAATCTCATGTTACAATACCACAAATAGGAGGAATGTATGCAGGAGATAGATCTAGAAAAACAAATTTAGTTGACTTTGGATTTAGACTTCCTTCTGCATTGGATAATAGACCACTTTTTTATCAAGAGTTTGATGATGTTACAGATAAGAAGTTGTACATATCTGCCACTCCAGCAAATGAAGAGAGAGAAAATTCAAGTGCAATAGTTGAGCAGATAATTAGACCAACAGGGCTTTTAGATCCAGAAATTGAGATTAGAGATACAGAAAAACAGATTGAAGATCTTTACAATGAAATTCAGAAGAGGGTAGAGAAAAATGAGAGAGTTCTAATAACAACCCTTACAAAAAGAATGTCAGAAGATTTAACAAACTACTATCTAGCAAAAGGTTTAAAAGTTCGTTATATGCACTCAGAGATAGAAACAATAGAGCGAGTCGAGATTATAAAAGAGCTTAGACTAGGTGAAATAGATGTTCTTGTTGGAATAAACCTTTTGAGAGAGGGTTTAGATATGCCAGAAGTATCTTTAGTTGCAATTTTAGATGCTGATAAAATAGGCTTTTTACGATCTGCTACAAGCCTTATTCAAACAATTGGTAGGGCTGCTAGAAATGAGAATGGTCATGTGATAATGTATGCCGATAGAGTTTCTGACGCTATGAAACAGGCTATTGATGAGACAAATCGTCGTAGAAAACTGCAGCTTGCTCATAATAAGAAGTATAACATAACTCCTAAGACAATCAAGAAGCAGATTAAAGATATACTCTCGAGAAATAAAAAAGATGATACAAAAATTAGCAAGAACAATACAATTGATGAGATTGCTCAACATTACAACCTCTTTAACAAGAAGGATAAAAATTTATATGTTAAGGAACTTGAGGATATTATGTTGAATTATGCCAAAGATTACAATTTTGAGATGGCAATGCAGATAAGAGATGAGATTTATAAGATAAAAGGTTCTTAGTTTTTGGGAAAATTGGGAACTGCTTTTTAGTAATACTTTTTACTAAAACTCAAAAAATGAGTATATTTTGTAACATAGATTACAATATTAAAAAAACAGTTCCCAAACGGGCTTTCCGCTTGTATCTATGTTTTTCTTTTGCCATAATTTGAGCTTGTGGTTATCACCCCAAGCTTTTGTAAAATAAAGAAAAACATAGGATATCGCTTCAATCCCTTTTTCTTTTTTTAGCATTTAATATTTATTTCTGCATAAAATGTGTTAAGGATTGGAATGGTGCGAAGCAGTATTTTTGCAAAGCAAAAATACCGAAGCGATAGCGTAGCCATGGAAAGCCTGACGGCAAAGCCGTAACACCCAAAATAAAAAAAGGCTACAAAAAGATATAGCCTCTATGTTTTTTATAGGTCATCAACGATTGCACCAGCTTTTGCATAGGCTGTTGATTTTGCTTCAAAGAAGTCTGTTTTTATTAAGTTTGGATCTGAATATTCGCTTACCCATTTCATATTGTTTGGTTCATCATCGTAGCCTTCAAATATTTTTCCAAATCCTAAATCTTTACATCTTCTATTTCCTAGGTACTTTATGTAATCTTCAACATTCTCCATTGTTAGTCCTGGGATTTTTTCTCCAATTACATATTGTCCCCACTTTATTTCATGCTCAACACCTTTTTTTATCATAGCTTTATATTTCTCAATTTTATCTGGAGTAAAGAGTTCTGGCTCTTCATTTTTTAGGTCTAATATTATTTGTCTAAATAGCCAAAGGTGAGTGTTTTCATCTCTGTTGATATATCTAATCTCTTGTGCAGTTCCAAGCATTTTACCATTTCTTCCTAAACTGTAGAAAAACATAAATCCAGAGTAGAAATATATTCCTTCAAGGATGTAGTTTGCAATTAGAGTTTGCATAAAATTTTCTATATTTTGAACTTCATAAAAAGAGTTGTATTGATCGCCAATAAATTTATTTCTTTCTAAAAGAAGTTCATCATCTCTCCATTGGTAAAGGATCTCTTCTCTCTCTTCTGGAGAACATATACTATCTAAAATATATCCATAACTTTGTGAGTGAACAGCTTCTTGAAATGCTTGTATTGTTAAACATAGGTTTATTTCGTTTGCTGTTATGTAGTCTCCTACTGTTGGTAGGTTTGCAGTTTGGATTGAGTCTAAAAATATTAAGAATGATATAATTTTATCATAGGCAATTTTTTCATCTGGATCTAATACCCTGTAATCTTTTATATCTTGTCCTAAATTTATCTCTTCTGGTATCCAGAAGTTATTCATAGCTTGACGATACCAATCTGATGTCCAACTATATTTGATATTGTTAAAATCGTTTAGGTTTGTAGTATTTCCGTTTATAATTCTTCTTTTACTTAACTCAATATCTCCATTTTCATTAAATAGTTTTTTCTTTGTAATTTCCATAATTTCTCCTTATTTTTATAATCTTTTTTATGATGAGCAAGAGCTACACTCTTCAACCTCTAGTGATTTACTTCGGACATAGTATATTGTTTTTACTCCATTGTCGTAGGCTGCAAATAACATATTTAAAATCTCTTTCATTGTATGCTCATTTGTAACATAAAGATTAAATGATTGAGATTGGTCTATATGTCTTTGTCTGACTCCACAAGCTTTAATAGAGTAGTGTTGATCTATGTTATGAGCACTTTTATATAGCCAAAAATTTTCCATACTTAAATCTGGAGCAACTCTAGGGACAATGTCTCCTTTTTTCTCTTCTAGGTAGTATTTATTCATAATAGGGTCTATTCCAGCTGTTGTTCCTGCAATTATTGAAGTTGAGCCTGTAGGAGCAACTGCAAGTAGATAACTGTTTCTAATACCATTTTTAGCCACTTCATCTTTTAGTTTATTCCACTTTTCTGATGTATATTTTCTCAATGTGAAGTAGTCCCCAGTTTGCCAGTCAGAGCCTTCAAAGTATTTATACTTTCCTTTCTCTTTTGCAATCTCCATACTTGATTTTATGGTATAGTAATTTATTTTTTCAAATAGTTCATCTGCAAATTTTAGATGCTCTTCACTTTCCCAGTTTATGTTGTTTTTTGCAAGTATATGGTGGTAGCCACTCATACCTAATCCAATAGCTCTGTAAGCCTTATTTGTTATTTTTGCATAATTTACAGGGTAGTAGTTTAGGTCTATAACATTATCTAATGCTCTTACAACAGTTTTTATTACTTTTTCAAGCTCACTATCATCTTCTGTTTTTATATTACCTAGAACAAGAGATGCTAGATTACAAACTACAAAATCTCCAGGATTAGATTTTTCAACAACAACTTGTTCTCCATTAACTTCAATTATTTCTTGTCTAATATTTGTAATTTCAGACATATTTTGCATTATCTCTGTGCATAAATTAGATGAGTAGATTCTTCCTTTGTGTTTATTTGGATTGGTTTCATTTGCAAAATCTCTATTGAATGTAAAAGGTGTTCCTGTTTCAACCATAGATTTTATAATTAATCTAACTAAGTCTTTTATAACAATTTCTCTCTTATGTATTCTTTTGTCATAGACACACTCAAAATATTTATCTTCCCACTCTTTGCCATAATAGTCTTCTAAATGATAGCCCTTTATTTTATAAACTTCATGAGGACACATCATATACCAAATATCATTTAAATTCTTTTTAGCCATTTCCCAAAATAGGTTAGGGTAGCATATAGCTGGGAATACATCATGAGCTTTTGCTCTATCATCTCCATTATTTGTTTTTAGTTGTAAGAATTCTGGTAAATCTTTATGCCAAACATCTAAATATACGGCAACAGATCCTTGTCTTACACCTAATTGGTCAACGGCTACTGCAGTATCATTTGCAAGTTTTATCCATCTAATAACACCACCTGCAACACCTTTAAAGCCTCTTATGTCAGAACCATTTGCACGAACTTTACCAAAGTATAGTCCCATACCTCCACCATTTTTAGATATTTTTGCAAAGTTATCTAGTGATTTATATATTCCATTTAATGAGTCGCCTACAGTATCAATAAAGCAACTTGATAGTTGATGATATGGCTTGCCAGAGTTTGACATTGTTGGAGTTGCCATAGTAACTTTTAATTTACTTAAAATATCATAAAGGTCTTTTACAAAAGCCATTCTGTTATTTTTTTCAGGAATTGATAAGTGTAGAGCAATTCTTAAAAATAGTTGACTCACAGTTTCAATAGCTTTCCCTTCATAGTTTTTTATAAGATATCTTTTTCGAAGTAGATTTAAACCACTGTATGATAGCAAGTCATCTCTACTTTCGTCTATAAAAGTTTCTGCTTCTCTAATTTCAGCTTCACTGTAGTTTCCTAAAAGATATTTTCCATATAGTCCTTGCTCGGTATAGTGAGATAAAACTCCATAAAATGATTTGTCTTCAAGATGAGAAATTGCATCTTTTACTTCTCTTTTTAACTGTATGTTTAAAAATTTTGAAGAAATATAAACCCACTTTGGAGCTTCTGTAGATGTCAGTTCTAAAGTGGCTTTAATTAATACAGTAAGTTTTTTTTCAGCATCCATACCCTCTTTGTGAAAAGAGATTACTTTATGGTATAGGTGTTCTAAACTGTAGTTTGAATCATCGTAGTTGTTAGCAATACTTTTTAAGTTTTCGATTATTTCTTCATCAAAACCAAGATTTTTGTAGTTGCTTATAATATGCCTCATATGTTGGTGTCTATTTCTATAGAGAATAAAGCTTTTTAGAACTTTGTGTTGTAGCCCATCAATTAGAGCAACTTCAACTAAATCTTGAATATCTTCTACAGTTAGGAGTTGACCTCTCTCTTGGCTAGCTTTTGCATTTTCTAAAATATTTTCTGCAATTTTTTTTAGTTTTTCTTCATCTGGTTGTTTGTTTACACTTCTAAAAGCTTTTCTAATAGCAATTATAATCTTTTGGCTATCAAATGGAACAAGTTCTCCATTCCTTTTTTTTATTTGAAGGCTCATATATTTCTCCCAGTTTTTGTGTGGTTTTGATAATAGCAATATATTTGCTAACATTCAAGGTTTTATACACTATTTTAGAATTTTTATTTAATATAGCTTTGTAAGATTTTTATACAAATAGTCCAAGTGGTCGTCGCGATATCCTTTTACTTTTTTTATGGTAGAAAAGGGGAAGGTGATAACCTTTCCTTTAATATTGAATAAAAAGTAAAAGATTTAAGCAGAGGACACGGTTTTTAGGATTTGAAAAATCCTAAAAATGGACCCAATTTATTGACATTTTATATTTTATATTATATCTTCTTCGGGTTATAAGAAATAAAAAAATGGAGGTTATAATGAAAAAATTTATTTCGTTATTTTTGGTAGTTTTTATTTTTTTAAGCTGTGAAGGTTTGAATATTGATAAAGACTATAGAGGTTGCGGTCGTTGGGAAGCAAAAGCTTTTTCTGATATTCCTCTCGATGGAACAACTGTTGAGGATGGTCAAACAGTAAGTGGTAAGGGTAGTTTAGTTATTACTCCAAATTCAGTAAAACTTAATCTTAATATTACTGTTAGTCCAACAGCTGAAGAGGAGGATAACCTTAATAAGGAAGTTTATACATTAAAGTTATCTGGAAATATATATGAACATTATTATAATACAGATTTTGAGAATATTTTTGATGATAGTATATACATTTTTGCTGATGGTTTTTATAAATATAGTGAGTTTTCTAAAGATGATTCTTGTGTAGTAAGTAGTACTTGTCTTTATGATAAAGATGAAGATTCTATAAAATTAAAAATGGATTTTAGTGATAAAGATAATATGGTATTAAATATTCTAGGTATTGATTTTGCAGATGATATTAAGTTTTCAAGAAAATAGGAGTAAAGATATGAAAAAAGGTTTTATAGTATTGCTTTTAGTTGCAATGGTTTTTTCTTGTTCTTTGTTTGATAAGAGCATTGAAAGTAAATATGATATAAATTCGGTAAAATTTCTTGCATATAATACTATGCCTGATGTAAAAAAAATTGGGACTGTTAGGATAGATAAAAATTATTTATATCTTGATTGTAAAACAGAAATGTATAAGGAAGATCTTTCTGAGTTATATAAAGCTAAAGATATAGAAGTTTCCTTGGGGGGTAAGATTTATAAGTATAGTATGTCTCTAGATCAAGAAGATGATGAGAAAACTTATAAATATTATGTAGATATTGAGGGTGAATATAAGATAACTGAGTATGATAAAGATGGAAATTTAAAGTGGGTTGATTCAAGATCTTATGATTATTTAGATGAAAGTTTGGTATATTTTTTCGATATCAAACAAGATGTTGAAAATAATAAATTTGAGTTAACTACAAATGCTTTTAGCAATTCTTATGTATTTTCTTTTTCAGGAAAATAATTAAAAAAAGGAGGTTGTTGTATTGACAACCTCTTTTTTTTGTCAAAATTATAAAGATTTCCATATTGACAATAGAGAAAATAGGGTATATATTAAAGTTAGGCTTGGTTTACTTTTTAGTAATTTGTATAAGCTAAAAAATATAAAAGGGGATTAACTATGGAATATTTTATTGATTTTTCTATTGGTTTAAAAAATGCTTGGATAGGCAGTTTAATTATTTTTATAACTATGACTTACATTTCTTTAAGAAAAAGTATATCTAAAAGAATGTTAGATATGTCTTGGTATGAAAAGAAAGAGAAAGTATTAGCTGTTTTTGCATTTATTTCTGAATTCGGTTTTCTGATTTTGACCATCTGGCTTCCTTTAAAAATTGGAACAGCTTGGTTTTATATCGGAGTAGTCTTTTATGCAATAGGTTTTGTTGGAAATATTGTTGCTACATATAACTATTCTACAACACCTGAAGATGAAGTCATAACAAAGGGTATGTATAAATTATCAAGAAATCCACTCTATCTATTTTGGGAAATCTTAACATTAGGATTAGTTATTGCGACCGCATCTTTACCTCTTTTGGCAGTTTGGATTTTTCATATTATTATAAATCATCTTATAATTGTTTCTGAAGAGAAATATTGTATTAGAACTTATGGAGATTCTTACAAAGATTATATGAAAAAAGTTCCTAGATATTTTTTATTTTTTTAGATAATAGATCTATTTAATAGAAGATAATAATTTGTTTTTTTTGGGCGTTACGGCAATCTTATTTTGATAAGCTTGCCGTCAGGCTTTGCACGGCTTCGGTATTTTTGCCTTTGGCAAAAACACTGCTTCGCACCGTTTCAATCCTTAACGCATTTTTTTTATAAATCTAAATTGTTTAATAAAACTAAAAAAAATACTAAAATGTAGTATTTTGCTATAGACAATTTATTATGAATATGATAAACTCATTAAGTTTTAATGAATGGCATCGTGCTTTTTATAAAAAATATAGGAGTTTATTATGAAAAAATATTGTTCTGATTCAAAGTGGGAATTGGTTTTCAGTGGAAAAGAGAAGTATAGATTTGAGACTTTTAGTTTTTCAATGATGATTGGTCGTTTGTCTAGAATTTATAAAAAAAATTCAGATAGTTTAGATAATTGTATTTCTCAAGCTAATTCATTTTGTGATAGATATGAAATTATATTAGAAAATGATTTAAAAAAAATAAATAGTTAATTGGGGGTAGTTAGTGTTAATTAGTTTAGATGAAGCGAAAGAATTAATTGAAAAAGGTAAAAAATTAGTATGTGCAGCATCAGAAGATTTATTAAAAAAGTTGCCTAAAGGTAATTGGATTGGAGGAACAACCCCTTACTTTATGGGAGTAAAAGGAGGAACAAAGAGTTCCAGTGAAGTTTTTGTAACTGAACTTCCAGATTCTCTAAAATTTAAGAGTATAGAAGTTTATGATGTAAATAACTTTCCTAGTTTAGTTGATAATACTTGTGATAATGGAATTTCTTTTTTATTACTTCCAGCATTTTCTGAAATTCATAGAGAGTATTCAGAAAGGGCTCCTGAAATTGATATGCTCTTTGAAAAAAATATAGTAGGTTGGATAGCTGGTTTTGATCTTAGTAGTAAGGATTCTGCATCTGTAGTTAATGGTTTAACTGGAGAAGTTTATAAAGATAAGGCTATTGTTTTTCATACTTCCTTAGAAGATGGAAAGACTGCTGAAATTAAGATAAAAAATATTTTTGAGCAAGGAGATGGAGATACTATAACATTTACAAATAGTGGTTTTAGTTGTAAAACTTGTTTAGTAAATGGGGAAGAGGTTAATTTTGCTAAATATATTAAAGATAATAACATAGATATTAAGCTTCCTTTAGTTGCAGATTTTTTTGGAACAGGTGTTAATGTATCTTTTATGTCAGTTGAAGATGACGAAGTTAAGTTTTATGCACCAGTTTTTGATGCAATAGATTATAAGATAGCTAAGCCAATTGATAATTATGCAGAATCATTTAAGAGTATTTTAAATGAAAAAGAGGATACTGTTTTCTGTTGCAACTGTATTTTAAATTATCTATATGGTGAATTAGAAAATAAGACTACTGGTAATTTTACAGGTCCAATAGTATTTGGAGAGATAGCATATCAGTTGGTAAATCAAACATTGGTTTATGTTACAATAAAATAGCTTATCTATTTAAATGGTGAGAATAGTTTTATTCTCACCATTTTTTTTATTAATGGGTATTTTAATGAAGAAAAATAAAAAAGATCATATGTCTTTTTGGGGTATAGGACCAATATTTGTTGTTGTAACACTATTTATTGTTTTGATTGCTTCGATTTTTAGTTTTAAATATTCTGATATTTTTATTTTTAATTTTATACCTGTTTTATTTTATATCTTTGGAGCAATTTTAATAATATTTGGTCTATATTTATGGATTTCTGCTGGGAAGCAAATTGATAGGTGTATTTTAAAAGGTGTTTTGGCAACAAAGGGAACTTATGGCATTGTTAGAAATCCTATATATTCAGGATTTTTAATAGTTTTATGTGGAATTTTTTTAATTATACAATCTTGGATGCTTTTTTCTCTTTTGCCATTTATTTATATATTTTTAAGGGTTTTATTAAGAAAAGAGGATAGTCTTTTAACAGAAACTTTTGGAAAAGAGTATCTTGAGTATAAAAATAGTGTGAATATTGTATTTCCAAGATTTAGTAAGATTTATAAAGCATTTTTCTATCCTGTAGAGACTCAAAAAATAGGAAATTCACTTTTTGCTGTAAAGAGTAAAGATACAAATTTTTTTATTTATAAGAGTGAAAATAGTTATATATGTTTTGATACAGGTTATGGGAAAAATAGGACTTTAGAAGAGTTAGAAAAATTAAATATAAAGCCAGAAGATATAAAAACTGTTTTTCTTACCCATAGCGACCCTGATCATACAAAGGGTTTAAGGTTATTTGATAATTCAAAAATATATATTGGAAAAGATGAGGAGCCTTTAATAACAGGCAGAAAATTTAGAGTAGGCTTTTTTTATAAAAATCCTAAAATTAAAAAGGATTATACTTTGTTAGAAAATAATCAAATTATAACGATTGATAATACAAAGATAGAGACAATAGCTACTCCAGGTCATACTATAGGTCATCTCTCTTATAAAATTAATGATGAAATTATTATAAGTGGAGATTCTGTTATTTATCAGAATGGATTTATAAAACCTTTTTATTTTATTTATAATATGAATAAGAAAAAAGCTTTTGATTCTGCTAAAAAAATGGAAAAGTTTGAAGGTAGTAAAATAATATGCACAGCACATACTGGAGTTGTATCAATTTAATAGCATTTTAAAATTTATTTTCTAAAATTTGTTTTTTAATAGAAAATTTTTTGACTGAATTTAATCCAAGTTTTTTTATGGTCTGTTTTTTGTTTAGATTGTAGTATTTGCAGGCTAGTTTTAGTGACTCTTCTGGTATTAGTCCTACTATTTCGCTTCCGTTTGTTTCTATATTGTAATTTTTTGCTAGGGTTTTTACTTTTTCAAAGACTGTGTGGATATTGGTTTTTTGAAAGTTGTGTAGGTTTGTTGTTATTTGGACGCAGTCAAATTCTTTTATAAACCAAGCTTTTGCTTGGCAGTATGGAAGTTTTTCTTTGGCGTTTCCGCTTGTTCTTATTTGGTTTGCAATTTTTTTTGCTGTTTCTAGGTCTCTGCTTTTTAAATTTATATTATATGCTATCATAAAATTTCTAGCACCAATTACAGTTGCTCCAAATTTTTTATTAAAGGTTTTGCTTCCATAATCTGGAAGAAAGCCTGACTCCATTTTTTGTTGAAAGTTTTCATATTCTCCTTTTCTAATTGTTGGTAAGTTTCTGTTTTCTTCTTTTATTGCTGATTTAGAATACATATATATTGGAATATCTAAATATTTTTCTAACTCTCTAGCTATCTTTTTTGATAAGATTATACATTCTGAAATACTTATATTTTTTACTGGGATTATTGGACAGACATCTATTGCTCCAATTCTAGGATGGACTCCTTTGTGCTTTCTCATATCTATAAGTTTGTAGCAAATTTTGTATAGTTGTATTATTGTTTTTTTTATTTCTTCTGCTTCTCCTATAAATGTAAATACAGTTCTATTTGCTGCTTTGCCTGTATCTATGTTTAGTAGTTTTATCTTTTTGTTTTTGGTAATTGTTTTTTTTATCTGTTTTATTTTTGATTGGTCTTGTCCTTCGCTTATATTTGGAACACACTCAACAATCTGTTTTTTAGTTTTCATTTTTTTATTATACTTTTGTTTTGTTTTTTTGCAATATTTACTTTTATTGGTTTTGCTCTTTCTGAAATATGGGATTGCAGCGATATCCTTTTCTCTCCTTTTTTTCTGATTTGCTATGGCGATAGCCATAGCTTTTTTTATTCAGAAGGGAGGGAAAAGATTTAAGCGGAAAGCCCGGTGCTAGATGTTGTATTTGGATTTTTTTGATTTTATTATTTTTGTTGTTTTAAAGGTATTTTTTTAGTTTTTTTCTTTTTCATCTAGCAATTTCCCATAAAATTCAAAAATTCAGCTTGATTTTTATACTTTGATATGGTGTAATAAGTAGACTACTTTTGTGTAAAAAGTGTAAGCAGTTTTTTTATGAGGTTTTTATGGATAAGAGGCGTTTTGTCAAAATTGTAGTGATTTTGTTTCTTTTAGCTATTGTGGGATTGGTCGTTATTTTGTTGGTTTTTAATAGAAGTCCAGAGATTGAAGAGAGTGTTGTTCCTGTAAAGACTGTTAAGCCAATTCTTGGTGATATTGAGCAGGTTTATGTTATTAGTGGGTATATTGAGTCTGAAGCTATGGTTCAGGTTCACTCTAAGGTTAGTGGTAATATTAGAAAATTTTATGTTGGAGTTAGTGATAGGGTTGAAGAAGATGGTCTGCTTTTGAAGATTGATGATTCTCCTTATTTGACACAGTTAAAGGGTTATAGGGAAGCATTTTTGGTGGCAAAATCTACTTTTTCTCGTGTTAAGAATTTGTATGAGGGTGGTGCTGCGGCCTTGCAGGATTATGAAAAGGCAAAGGCAGAGTATGAGGCTTATAAGGCAAAGTTTGATTATGCAAATATGGAGTATAGTTGGACTAAGGTTCGTTCTCCAATAAAGGGAACTGTTTTACAAAAGTATGTTTCTACAGGTCAGATTGTTTCTCCAGAAGTTGCTTTATTGATTATTGCAGATTTAGATAATTTGATTATTAAGGCTAAAATTCCTGAAGATAATTATTCGACTTTTGTTAAGGGAGAGAGAATATTGTTGTTAGGGTGAGGTATCCTGCTTTGGCAGACGAAGTTTTTACTGGGAAGATTGACTCTATTAGTGAATATATTGAGCCTCAATCAAAGAGTTTTGAGGTGGTTTGTAAGTTGACTTCTGGTTCTGAAATTTTAAGGCCTGGGATGTTTGTAAATGTCTCTTTTGTTATTGATTCTAAAAAAAATATTTATAAGTTACCTTTAAGGGCTTTGGTTGGAACTGATAGGTTGTGGTATGTTGATAGGAGTGAAAGTAGAGCTAAAAAGTTGAATTTTAAGCCTATTTTTTTTGATGATGATTTTTTTGTTGTTTCTGATGGTTATAAGGATTTAGATTTTATTATTGAAGGTAACTCTTTTATTTATGATAGTCAGCCTGTTAGTGTAATAGATGATGATTTAGAAAAAGATGGTGAAAATATTGATAAAGAGATTTTAGATGAGTCAAAAGTTACTGATAAGAAGAGGCAAAGATAGACTATGAAGGTTTGGAATTTTGCAATTAAACATCCTGTGATAATTGCTATTTTGCTTGTTTCTATTATTGTGTTTGGATTTTTATCTGTTACACATATGGAGAAGGCTTTGATTTCTCAAATGTCTATGACTCAAGTTATGGTTTTTACTATATATCCTGGAGCTTCTCCTGTTGTTGTTGAATCTGAAGTTACTAATATTTTAGAGGCTAAATTTGCTAGTTTATCTGGGATATTGTCTATTAAATCTGAATCTGTTCCTTCTTTGTCTATTATTACTTTGGAGTTGAGTGATAAAGTTTCTTTAGATCAGACTTTAAATGAAGCTCGTTCCATTATTAATAATTCTATGAGTTTTTTACCTAATGGTCTTGATGGTGTTCCTGTTGCAATGCCTATTGGAACAAGTACTTATCCTATTTTTGCGGCACAAGTTGATAGTGATATGGTTAAGAGTAATCTTACAGAATATATTAATGATGAGGTTATTCCTTTAATAAATAGAATTCCTGGAGTTTCTGATGCTTCATTAGTTGGTGGTGTAAATAGGGAAGTTAGGATTGAATTGGATTTAGATTTATTAGAGTCTAGGGAGATTTCAGTTATTGATATTTATAAACTTTTATCATACAACAATATGACTTTTCCTGCTGGTTCTGTTCAGTATAAGCATAAGAATTTGAATGTTAGAACTGAGGGTATTTTCAGAGATATTAAAGATATAGAAAATTTAGTTGTTGGTTATAAGGAGGATGAAAGGACTTTTATTCTTTTAAAGGATATTGCTAAAGTTAATATCGTAGATAAAAAACAAGATAAGTATGCAGATTTTGCAGGTCAACAGATTTTATTGTTAAATGTTACTAAAAAAGATGATGGAGATGTAAATAAAATTATTGATAGTATTAAAAGTATTTTTAATACTGTTACTAGAGATACAAATGGAGTTATTAAGTTTAAACCTATTATTGATAACTCTTTGGATATTGATTTAGCTATAAATTCTGTTAATATTTCTGCTTTATTAGGGGCAATTTTAGCAATTTTGGTTCTTTTGTTTTTTCTTCACAATTTTAAGGCAACTATAATTGTGGGTGTTTCAATTCCTTTATCTATTATTATGGCTTTTACTCTTATGAAGTTGTCTAATATTACTATAAATATTATGACATTAGGCTCTTTAACTGTTGCTATTGGGATGATGGTTGATGGTTCTATTGTTGTCTTAGAGAATATTTATACTCATTACTTAAAAACTGGAGATAGAAAATTAGCTGCATCTGTTGGGACAGATGAGGTTGGGGGGGCTGTTTTTGCATCTGCATCAACATCTTTGGCTGTTTTTGTTCCTTTGCTTTTTATGTCTGGTTTAGCTGGAGCAATTTTTAGAGATATTAGTTTGACTATTTGTTATGCTTTAGGTTCTTCTACTGTTGTTGCTTTGGTTGTTGTTCCTTGGTTAAGCTCATTAATTATAAAACCTATAACTTTAAAAGAGAATAAAAGGAGTATTCTTTATAAAAGAATTTCTGATATTATTGATGGTTGGTTTTTAAGATTAACAGAATGGTATGCAAGGCTTATTAAGAGTGTTTTAAATAATAAGTTATTCTTTTTTTCTGTAGTTATAATTGTATTGATTATAAGTATTTTACTTTTTGGATTATTGGGTTTTTCTTTAATTCCTTCCACAGATATGAATGAATTTAGTATTAGGATTACAACTCCAGTTGGTTTTTCATTAGAGGATACAAGAAAAAAAGTAGCAGAGATTGACTCTTTAGTTCATAAATTAGTTCCAGAGATAGAATCTGGATATTTTTTGTCAGGAGAGACTGGAGGAATGGATATTTTACCAATTCCTAATAAAGCTTTTGCTGCTATAAGAGTTGTAAGACCTAAAGATAGACCTAAAGTAAATGGTAGAACTAGATCAATTCATGATATTATAAATGTTGTTCAAAAAGAGGTTCCTAGACAGATTACGGATGTGAATATAGTTGTTACAAATGGTGGAATTGATAGAATGATCTCTTTTGTAAATGGAGCTGGAGATTTATCTATTGAAATATATGGTCCTAATTTTGATGATTTAATTGTTGAAGCAAAGAGGGTTAAGGAATTTTTGGAAAATGATGTGGAGGTTTATAAGACTGATTTGAATGTTAGTTTAGATGAGTTTGAAATGGTAAATAAATTATCATTACAGTATCTTAATTATTTAGGAATTACTCCATTTGAAGCTGGTATAACTTCAAGAATTATGTTTAATGGTATGGAAGTTGGGACTTACAGAGATGGTAAAAAATCATATGATATGAATTTGACTTCTAATTTATCTAATAAAGAAATTACAGATGATATTTTAAATAAGATTAAAGTTAAAAATCAAAATGGAGATTTTATTTCATTTGAAAATTTATCAGATTTAGAGATTGAAAGTGCTGTTAATAAGATACCTCATATAAATAGAATGAATTCAGTTGTTATTAGTGCATATTTATATAGTTCTGATACAAATAAGGTTTTAAATCGTTTTAGGCAGTGGGAGATCGATAATCCATTAAATTATGGTGTTAAATGGAAGATGGGAGGCTCACCTGAAATGTTAAATAATGTTATTGACCAAATGAAATTGATTATGTTTATTGCAATATATTTGGTTTATGTTGTTATGGTAATTCAGTTTCAGAAATTTTCTCAACCATTTTTAATTTTAGTTTCAATTCCTTTTATTTTAGTTGGTGTCGCTCTTTCAATGATTTTTACTAATACAGATATTTCTTTAGTTTCCTTATTAAGTATTATCGCTCTCTTTGGAATGGTTGTTAATAATGCTATTGTTTTAATTGATTATATGAATTTATTAAGAATTAGATATAATCAAACTATTTATGAAGCTGTTATAAATGGAACAAAGTCTAGGTTGAAGCCTATTTTGATGACAACTATAACTACAATATTAGGAGTTATTCCTTTAGCAATTGGGAAGGCAGAAGGGGCTGAATTAACAGCTCCATTGGGAAGAGTTATAGGTGGTGGGCTTATTTCTTCAACACTGATTACTTTATTAATTATTCCTGTTTTATACTATATGTTAGAGAGTTATAAAGTTAAAAAGAATATATCAAAGAAAAAAGTCTAGGAGGCTTATATGAAAAAAAAGTTTTTTATTATTTATATTTTACTTGTATTTATCAGTTGTAGTAGTATTTTTAAAGGGTCAATTACAGGCTCTATTCATGATTTAGATGATTATAATAATCAAAATATTACAAATTCTGGTATAAGTAATGTTACAGTTTTTTTATATTTGGATGAGAAAAAAAGAGATTATGATTATAATCAATGGTTAGAATTTGGAAGAGATCCTTATAATGTTAAATCTAAAAATGGAAAAGATGTAACTAATTTTATTTTAGATACTGTTTCTAATAATAGTGGTGATTTTGAAATTTCTGGAATATTATGGGAAAGTCTTTTCCCTGAATATGGTGACACTGGAGATTTAAGAGAAATATTTTTACTATTTTTACATAATGATTATGGTTTAGTGAAAAATCCAGTTCCTATAAATATTACCTCTGGTAATACAAGAAAACTTCCTCCAATTAAAATAAAGAAAAATTTGAATGAAGTTTTGGTTAGGGGTAGAGTTTTAGATTATGATAAAAAATCTGCAAATGGAGGAGATTTAGTTCCAATTGAGAATGCTGAAGTAGAATTCTTTTTACCAAGCGAGTGGTTGATAGATGGGGAAGATGTTATTGTTAAAGATTCTGATTGGAATAATTATGCTTCATATAGAGTTTTAACAGATAGTGAAGGAAGTTTTCAACAAAAGGTTAGTTTTAAAAGTTTTATTCCTATGGTTGGACCTATAGATAGAATAAAAATTTTGTTAACTGTTTCAAAAGAGGGTTACTCTTCTTTTTGTTTAAGTGAAGAAGCGAATGCTAAATTTACAGGGTTCAATTCTGATGGTTCTGTTTTTGATGGAGATAGATCTCAAGATATAAGTTTGGAAAATTCTATTTGGGTTTTATTGGATGGAGAAGAAACAACAGTTTCTTATTATGATATTGGAGAAGAAAAAGAAGTTACTGATACTATTGGTGGAGGAGATTTTAGAAAAGATTTAGATATTGATAAAGATGGATTTATGAATATTTATTTACCTTGTGTTTTAGTTGCTGATGATGATAATAATATTGGTATTAAGCTTTTAAATGATATTCATTTAAGAGATATAGAGCATAGTTCTATTTTGTCAGGGATTGTTGGAATTGAGAATGCTGTTTCTACTTTTGTTGGAAAAAATAATATGACTGTTCAATTTTTCAGTTCTCAAGAAGCTTATAATAATAAAGAGCCAATACACTATTCAGTTATGACTACATATACACCTTATAGTGGCAATGTAAATAATTTAGGAGAAGAGGGATTTTATTCAAGAGAGTGTAGTTGGAGATCTTATAACTATAGTGGTGAAAGAAGTTCTTTTTTATGGTGGGTTTATGCTTTTGGGACTATTGGTTCAGATGATTTATCTTCTCGTGATGAAGATTCAAAAGTTAAACTTATTTCAGGACTAAACGAATCAAAAAATATTGTTATAGAATAGAAGAGGTTTTGTGAAAAGATTATTTTTTATTTTTTATATATTTATATGTTTTACATTATTTGCACAATATAATGATTTAGATTCTATTGATAAATTGATGTATGATCCTCTTATGGAAAAATATATTATACCTTCTGTTTCTAATAAAATAGATTTATTTCAGGATTTAGAAAAAAAAGAGATAGAAACAGATGAAATATTAAAATTATCAGATTTGTATAATATATGTTTGCATAATAATTATGAGCTAAAACAGTTAAGATCGGAAGTTAATAAGGCTAATATAGACATATTGGTTGCAAAAGCAAACTATTTTCCAACTGTTGATTTTATATCTTCTATGAGTTGGTTTGTAAATCCTTTGGACTCTATTGTTATTAGAAAGGGAGAATTTGGTGTTTTAAAAATACCTGGAGTAGATGATACGATTTCAGTTCCTTTTGAAGACTATACTATATACGAGCCTAAAGAGGATTCCTACTATAATTTTAAGTTTAGAATAGATCAACCTATAGCTATGTGGGGTAAAATTCCTGCATATGTTGATATTCAAAAGAGTGTAAAAAAAGTTGCTGAATTAAATTTAGAAAAAAGAAGTAGAGAAATTAAAGCAGAGATTTTGACTATATATTTTTCTTTATATTATCTAAATAATATTAGTGTTAATTTACAGGAACAAGAGGATATTACTTCTAGGTTGTTAGATTTAACTATGAAAAGTTATGAAAATGGATTTATTATTTATTTAGAATATCTAAATGTAGAGATAGCAGTTAAGGATGTAATAGTTGCTAAAAATCAAGTTGCAGATGGTATTGTTCAAGCTATTGAAAGATTGTCTTTGCTTTTAGGAGTTGATTTAAAATTAGAAAATATTAGTTTTGAAAATATAGAAATGTTAATTGATAAAATTAAATTAAATGATAAAGAGTATTATTTAAGAAAAGTTTTAGAAGAGAGTGTTGAATTAAATTTATTAAAAAAACAAAATGATATATATAAGAAAAAATATAATATTTCAATGTCAGATAGTTATTTAAAACCTCAAATTGGTTTAAGAGTAGAATTAGGATATGGTGGTTTTGCAATGCCTTTTTTAGAAAAAGGTTGGTTTACAAAAGATATTCCATCTGTTTCTGCCTCTATTGGAATAAATTCTAGAATATTTGATGCTGGCAAAAGTTTAGGAAAAATTATGTTAGATAATGAGGATTTAAAATCTAGTGAAAATCAGTATAAATCTGGATTAGACTCTATTCTGTTTTTTATAAAATCAACATACTCTAAAATAGAGTTAGGATTTAAAAATATAGACTATTATGATTTGAAAAAGATTAATTCTGAA
>PDWI01003609.1_pt1 | contig 21637 bp, 18 predicted proteins | sample 1430891 | NCBI WGS metagenome assembly PDWI01 (sample SAMN01162508, study PRJNA174530) | Oral metagenome, whole genome shotgun sequencing project. | biome: Marine environment; feature: Marine mammal; material: Swab sample of the gingival sulcus; isolation source: swab sample of gingival sulcus... | reverse complement strand
TTACCCAACACTACTTCGTGAAATCTATGATTACCCACTAGGGCTTTTTGTCAAAGGCAATGTCGAGATACTTAACACCCAGCATCTAGCAATTGTTGGTACACGCAAACCAACATACGATGGCAAAAAAATGTGCGATATGATTATGAAAAATTTAGCTGGTTCTGATACTACGATAGTAAGTGGTCTTGCTTTTGGCATCGACATCATCGCCCACAACTCTGCTATGAAGTATGGTCTACCAACAATTTCGGTTTTGCCATCAAGTGTAACTAGCCCTGTACCCAAAACTAACATCAAAGTCGCCAAAGAGATACTACAAAATGGTGGGCTATTAGTCAGCGAAAAACCGCCCGGCTACAACGTCCAACATTATTCTTATGTACAGCGAAATAGGATAATATCTGGCATGTCTAGTCGCACCGTGATAGTCGAGGCTAGTTTAAAAAGCGGTACTATGACTACCGCTAGGTTTGCACTTGAGCAGGATAGAGAAATCTACGCTGTACCCGGCAGTATCTCAAATCCAGTAGCCGAAGGACCAAACAAGCTGATATATAAAGGAGCTACACCGCTTTACAATGCAGCCATTCTCAGAGAAGATGAAATCATAGATAGCAAAACAAATGATAAAGAGTATGATACAAGTAACATAATCATCAAATTTTTGCTTGAAAATGGCAAGACTGACATTGATACACTTTCCGAAGAACTTGAAATTCAGTTTAACACACTACAGGTGATGCTAATGGAGCTTGAACTCAGCGAGATAATTGGCAGAAATGGCGCTGAAATTGAATTACTATAAGAGAAAAGCAGTATAATTTAGGCCAAAACCTAACTATACTGCTTTTACTATTATCTAATACGGTGTTGTCTATGTCGAAATTCCATTTCTAAGATATCTTGCCTAGACGGTATATCGAACAATCTAAAATCAATATCAGCGTCTTTACTGACTCCTGTAAACGCCATGGTATTATAAACTAAACTTGAATTATTAAATGCTCCCATTCCAATTTTTTGTAAATTTTTACAACCTAAAAAAAGAAAAGAGATATTATTGATTTTACAATTTTTACTATTTCCAAAACTGACTATTTGCAAATTTTCACAATGCGCAAACATCCCACTGATATCTCGTAAACTTGACATATCTAGCTCCGACATATTTACCGCTGTCAAATTTTCACAATTACGAAACATGCTACGCATGTCAACAACATCAGCAGATGCAAAACCGGTTAAGTCAACTTCTTTAATCCTACTATTGTTAGCAAACATGCCATAATAACTAAAAACTGGTAAACCATTTAACTCTTTTAACGGTGGGGCAGGTTTGAATATCTTGTCTTGGGGAATTTTGACTGTTTGGTCCCATGTTGCATAATAACCGGTTTCATCTTGGTTAATTATATAGTAATAATTACCACGCAAAAAAGTTTTGTCTATCCAATGTTTAGGATTACCGTAAACCAAATCTCGCCTGTAACTATTGTTATAAAAATCCGCTAAAGCCAGTTCTCTGTCTTGTTCATCAATATTTTCAAAACCAATAATTTTGCTTTTATCAAAACCTGAAAACATGGTGTTTACTATCTCAACGTTTGTCATATCAAAACCACTAATGTCGATTTCATCAAGACTGTCACAGTACCTAAACATACCACGCATTGTTTTTACTTTTGAGGTGTTAAAGTTTGATAAATCAAGACTATTCAGACTTTTACAGTTTTCAAACATATAGTCCATATTTACAACATTTGCTGTATTAAAATTTTGTAGATTTAGCGATTTTAAATTTTGACACTCGCCAAACATCCCAAACATGTCTTTAGCAGAAGTCGTATTAAAATTACTAACATCAATATTTTCTAAGGATTTACAACCGGCAAACATACTCGAGACATCGACTGCATTTGAGGTATCAAATTTGCTTAATTCAAGACGCTTGATTTTTTGGCAATCTAAAAATAGCATCTTTAAATCGCGAACCTTTGCTGTATCAAACGAACTTACATCTAACTCATTTAAAGACTTACAACCCGCAAACATTTTCGCCATCGTCGTAACTTTAGCAGTGTTAAAAGCTGACACATCAATTTTCTCTAATTTATAACAGTCCTCAAACATTTTGGACATCTTTTCGGTATTTGCTGTATCAAATGAGGCAATATTTAGATTTTTGAGGTTTTTACACCCCGCAAACATTGCCGACATATTGCTAACTTTTGTAGTATCAAAACAACTTAAATCAAGACTTTCAATATCTAAACAGTCAGCAAACATGCCTTCATAGCTATTGACAGGTAGATAATTAAATTCGGTAAGCGGTGCTACAATTAGTCCCAAATCACCACAACTACCACCTTTTTTGTTCCAGATAGCTTTATAACCTGACGCATCTTCTGCTAATATATAATCATAATAAAGTTCTGACTTATTTAACTTCTTACCACCAAATGTACAAGCTGTAAAGCTTACAGCCACAAGTAGCACAATCATCATGGCAGTAAATAACCTCAGCCACTTATTCATATTGTCTCCCCATATGCATTAAAGAGTAATAAGTATAAATTCTAGTCAGTCGTCTTTCTTTAATGTTTTCCCTTCCACGATACAACTAAATATTATCTGTGTTTGTATTATCGTCAATCTCTAATTTTGTTAGTATCGCTCCAAATTTTACATTTTTCGCAGAGTTTACTATCGAAAACTTTGCGTTTTGATTTACTTTTGTTATATCTTCCAAAATTTTTTTAACTTCATCACGTTTGGAGTCACCTTTGCCCAGCTCAATATCACAAGAGCAAGGTATCGGCTTTATCTCCGTCCTAGTCATGAATTTTATAATATTTTCTTCTTCAACATAGTACAGCGGTCTAATTAGCTCCATATTTTCAAAGTTTTGACTTTGAATCTTCGGCATCATCGTCATATACTTACTTTGGTATAATATATTCATCATTACTGTTTCTGCTACATCATCTAAGTGATGACCAAGTGCTATCTTGTTTGCACCAATTTCACTTGCCCTATCATACAAAAAACCGCGTCTCATCCTGGCGCACATAAAACATGGACTTTTTACCTGCATGGTTTTTAGTGTAGTAAATAAGTTAGCATCAAATATCTGGACATCTAACTCTAAATCTTTTATCAGTTTTAGCAACTCTTGTTTAACTTTTGGTGGATAACCAGGGTCCATTGCTATAATGCTTAATTTAAAATTAACTTTGCTATACCTATGTAATTCCAACATAAGTAGGCTGAGCACTATCGAATCCTTGCCTCCCGAAAAACAAACTGCCACGTGGTCATCTTCGTTTACTAAGTGAAACTCTTTGAGCGCTTTTATAAAAGGCACCCAAAGAGTTTTCCTATACTTTTTAATAAGAAGTCTTCTTATTTCTTTTATTTCCATACTTTTACCATATATCTTTGTTTCTATCTAAAGAGCTCTCTTTTATAAAATAGTCGTTTTCACCTGATATGCTTTTCTTAACTGTAATGCTCTTTATACTAAGTAGACAACACTTTTCACAATATGATTTAATAACAATTTTGTTTTTACCGGTATTGTAATTTCGTTGCTGTCTGACTTTACGTCTACCACATCGCAAGCATCTTGCTTTTAGTAATTTTTTGTCAACTTTTAATAAATCTACTTCAAAAAACTTTGGCAAATGCACATGCTTGTATGCGTTTTTGGTAACTTTACTCATCCTAATACTGTTTGATAATTCTCTAAATACACGAACCGTTAGCTCAGCGTCATCGAGTGCTGTGTGCATATTATTGATACACACTTCAAAGTCCATCATTTCACCAACTCTACTCAGAGAGGGATTAACATTTAAACTCATCTTCTTTGTAAATACTTCTTGTACGTCTATAAATTTAGAATAATTAAATAGTTTGTTATCAATTCCAAAAAATAAATTATTAATGAACAAAACTCTGATGTCTGTATCGGAAAATGTCACAAAAGTGTAGTCTTTGCCAATAAATTCCAAAAAATCAGCTATCACTTCTTGGTATGAATCCTTGTCTACTAGTTGCTGATAACAGATACCTGTCATCCGCCTAACAACATTCGCCATTTTCTTATACACGACTGGTTTGACCTGCCTATCAAACTTATCAACTACTTCGAATTTTCTATTTAGTTTGTAAGCACCAATCTCAATAATTTCATCAAATCCGCTTTTATCAAATTTTACATCTGATTTGTTTAGGCTATTTTTAGGTTCGTAAAAGAGATTATTCCATTCTAAATCAAATACTATATAATGCATTTTAAACTCTTTTCTATACGTTGTCTAATTTTCATTAGACTATCATCACTCATCTAAGAGTCAATGATTTCGTTTTTTACAAAATTTGTCCATGTTTACTTTAAATAACTTGCTGGCAACACTACTTATTAAAATGTAAATCTTTTGCATTTTTATACTTTTTCATAAATAATATCACCCTATCAGTGTAATACTGGTTCTTATTTTATAAAACTAGCATAGACATAGGTATTTTGTACGGAATATCACCTAGCTATTATATCACAAAATTACTCAATAGTACAACACTATGTTGGAGAGTTTAATTTTATCACAAAATATGTAACAAATAGTTCATAATACCAAAATAAAGTTTACAATTAAACATGTTCGCTGGTATTTAAATAGCGATAGGTTGAACTAAAATAAATTTTGTGTTATAATTAGATAACAGCTGTGATATATTTGAAATACAACACTTATATCACAGGATAGTTTAGACATATAAACTGTCTAAGCGAAACTAAACCACAAGTCCCAATGTCAATCGCAAAGCTATTGGAAAATAGTGACGCAAAGCTATAGGGCCTAGTAAGGCAGCCAGTTACCAAAAGGGAGTAGAGTTATGAAGAAAGTATTTTTATTTTTTGGGTTAATTGCTTTATTTTTATCAAGTAGTTTAATTTTTGCTGATGGGGGAGAAATTACTTTTGATGAGGATAAATCTATTGTGAATGTCAAAATTGATGCACTGGACTATACAGCTTATAAAGTACAGGTCATCAAAAAAGACGGTGAGAAAAACGGCACATACAATTACAATGTATTTGATGATGACGAAGATTTCCCACTACAAATGGGCAGCGGAACTTACACTGTAAGAATCTGCAAGCGAATCGATGGTAATAGATATTCCATAGTAAATTCTAAAACTGAATTACTAAGTTTACAAAAAAATCAAGTTTATTTACAAAGCGTACAAAATGTAAACTGGGATGATAAAGCCAAAGCTATTAAACTTGCAAAGTTACTTTCTCTGGACAAAGTCAAAGACAAAGAGAAATTCATGGAAATCTATAGCCAAATTGTCAAAACCATCGTTTACGATGATGAAACTGCGGCTAATCTCAGCTCAAGATATATGCCAGATATCGAACGAACTTTCATAGAAAAAAAAGGTATCTGTTATGACTACGCATCTATCATGGCGAGTATGCTTAGAAGTATTGGTGTTCCAACCAAGATGGTTCATGGTTACACAACAATAAATCCTGACACTTACCACGCATGGAACGAAGTTCTCCTAAACAATGAGTGGGTTGTTGTCGATACAACTTTTGACGCAGGAAGATTTGGTTATGGTCAACATTATTATTATGACAAAGACAAATCTATTTATTTAAAAAGCAAAGAGTTCTAAAACTTAATCTTGCTTTAGCGATATCAAGGCTGCTGAGCAGCCTTTTTTCTTAGTCAACGAAAATAGGAGAAGGTAATATTATGGCAAAATATAGACTAATTACAAGAAGTGATTTTGATGGCTTAGTATGTGCTGTGCTACTGAAAAAAGCTGAACTCATTGATGATATTCTGTTTGTTCATCCCAAAGATATGCAAGACGGTAAAATTGACGTCAACAACAATGATATTAGCACTAACCTACCATACGTAGACGGTATCTATTTATCTTTTGACCATCATCTCAGTGAAACTCTTAGAAACGATAAAAAGGACAACCATATTATCGACAAGGATGCTCCATCAGCTGCAAGGGTGGTCTATGACTGGCTTAGCAAAAAAGGGCACAGCTTTCCAAAAGAATGGGACGATATGCTGATTGCTGTCGACAAATGTGACTCCGCCCAATTTAATAAAGAGGAAATTTTAAACCCGACAGGATGGGATTTACTTAGTTTTGTTATGGACGCGCGAACTGGTCTAGGTCGATTTAGAGCGTTTAGAATATCTAATTATCAACTTATGATGCAACTAATCGACTTGTGTATTGACAACAACATTGAGCAAATTTTGCAAATCGAAGATGTTAAAGAGCGCGTTGAGTTATATGATTATTACAAGCAAGACTTTTTAGACATGCTTGAAAATTGCACAACAAAACACGACAATATAATCGTAACCGACCTAAGAGACCAAGAAATTATCTATCCAGGCAATCGATTTATCAAGTATGCGATGTTCGAAGATGCTGAAATTTCGATCCAAGTTATGTGGGGTCTAAAAAAGCAAAATACAGTTTTTGCAATAGGTAAATCAATTATAAACAAAAATTCACAAAAAAATATCGGGCAAATCTGTTTACAATACGGCGGAGGTGGGCATAAAAATGCTGGAACGTGCCAAGTAAATAATGATAAAGCTGATGAAACGCTCAAAGAACTTATTGAGCTTTTAAAATAAATGAAAAAGCAACCCAGATTATTAACTAAAAAGTGTGAAATACGTCATAAATTTTAAATCAGCTTTACACGTGTTTTGTACTTTCAAGTTAGTAATCTGGGTTTTTATTAGTCAAATTGTAGGAGGTTATATGTCAGATATTAAAGCGGAAAAAAGCGCTCTCAGAAAAAGAATAATTGCGCTAAGGGACAACATGCCCGAATCGGCAAGAGATAATGAAGTAGCAATGGTTAGCGAGAAATTAGACAGTATTGGACTTTTTAACAAAAAAAGAAATGTACTTATCTTTTTGAGTTATGGTTCAGAGATTGACACAAATGGCATTATCGACAAACTTATCGAAAACGGTTCAAAGGTCTACGTGCCAAGAGTTAACCCCGAAACCAACAACATTGATATTTGTAGATTTACGAGAGAAACTAAACTTGTACCAGAAAGACATGGTATCTTGGAACCGGACTCATCTGTAAGTGCCGAAGACCCAACTATCATTGATGTGATAATCAATCCAGGTGTTGCCTTTACTTCTGATTGTAAAAGACTTGGTTACGGTGGGGGATACTATGATAGAATGTTTGAATACATCAGACAAGACGCTATCAAAATCGGCATCTGCTACGACCTACAAATTGTTGAATCTTTACCGGTGGAAATTCATGATATGCGAATGGATTATGTAGTGACGGCTAGTGAAATTTTTTAAAAACTGACATAGATAATTATCTCAATATAAAAATATAAGTTTACGTATAATGAGTAGGGGAGAATAGCCTATTACAGACCTACTACCTGTACAATACGTAAACTTATTTTTATTTACAAACCTTATATGTTTTACTCCTTAATCAACATAAGGTGCAAACTCTTTTACCTGCTTAAATATATGCTCACCTTTAAGATAACCATAATGGCCAGGATACTCAACAAGATAATGTGTTGTTAGGTCAATTTGTTTAAACAAATCCAAACCTGATTTTTCAACGATTGCTTCCCACCATTTATCATACGAAGCATTTACGATGTACCTTAGATAGCGTCTAAACATTACTCCCGCTTCACTTTCTTTATCCAGTGGTATCCTTGTCACATATAGTGATATCTCCTTATTTATAATTATCGCCCGTTGCAGCCATTTATCGCCCTTACCAGAATTTAGATCCCTATATAATTTATCTAATTTAACATATGAATCACTAATCGATGCAAAATACCTGGCTAGTTTGATACGATTCTGCTCTGTAAACAGCTGATTGTTGATAATCTCCTTAGCCGCTATCAAATTTTCCATAACATCTGTCATCTCGTGTTTCACAGCGTTGTTGAGTATTTTTTCATTCTGATACTTTTGTTTAGCCGCATCGACAAACAACGCAGTAACAACTACTAATATTACTATCATAGTTCTCATAATAACTTTTTTATATTTCAACATATCTATTCCTTTTTATTATCACTGCTCAAATCTTGATTATATCTACGGTACCTAATTTTCTCAATAAAAGGCTCAATCTCCTTAAAATCATCAAAAATAGTCTCTACTTCAGCATACTCTAGCAAAAAATGCGGTGCATTTAACGATACACAGACGATAAACTCTCTTAATATCCTATCTTCTATACGACCAGCTAAATGATACTTCCCACTTTTTATAAACTTTAAAAAAGGTTTACCCGACTTATCTATTTTGTCACAGTTTTGAACATACAGACCAGTAATTAATTTGAACAAATCTTTAGCAGTTTTACCACTTTCAGCGAGCACTGTATCTAGTGGAATTCTAGACACATTTATCGATTGGTCCTCTAAAAGTTTACAAATATCAAGTATTCTACCTATATTATAATGATAATGATAATCTCGAGATAAACGTTGTAAGGAACGATAGGACTTACGCCCAAGTTGATAATTACAAGCTAATTTTACTATATCATCTTTACGCACCTTATCTTTAGCTAGCGTATCATTCGCCATCCTTACTTCTCTAGCAAAAGTTTGATAATCTGCATCTATCTTATTTTTTATAGCGTTTTTCATCACATTGTTGGGTTTTACTATATAAATAAACCCTGCAATTGTTACTGCTATAATTATAAAAACCAAAGACAAAATATGTATATAATCTTTTCTATGCTCCATGCTAATCCTTTCTATTTACGCATAATACGTAAACTTTTTTATAGTCACTACTTTGAAACAGTAGCAAACTTCTCTGCAAATAAAGCTTTAAGCTCTGCTACTTGCTTATTAGAAACCTGATAAGTTGTAGCATCATCATGACTATAAGCATAGACTGACTTATCATCTTCTTCATAAAGATAAAGTTTTATTTCTTCGCTTTTTTTCTTTTTATAATCAATTTTTATTAAATAAGGCGCTGGGCTAACCATGTCTGCAATGCCTGACTGTTTAAAGCCCGCCTTTAGATATGCCTCTACTTTACTAATATCTTCGACTTTGTCAAAAGTGACAACTTTACCGTCCGAGCTTCTTGTCACAGTTATTTTGTGTTCGCCATTTTGACTAGTTGCTATATAAATGCCGATTGCAAGAGCCACCACTACAATTAGTAATACAGCAATAATTAGCTTTTTTTTATTTGTAGAATTCATTTTTTCACCTTCGACCAATTCTAATTTAAACTAAAAGTCTTAAACCATTTAACTATACCCTTATATAGACGAGTTATTCCATTTGATTTTGACCTTACGGTGCTGTGTGACTCTTCTATAACTTTTACTTTAGGTTTAAAAACCTTAGCATACCAAAACTGGGCTAGTTGACTTTCTCTTTCTTCATCAAAGTTAACAACCTCATTTTTTTTAGGATTTCTTTTAGCAAGTTCTTTAAAATAATCTTTATTTGTAAACGTCTCTACTACGACAATATCTTCACTACCGTTTGTACGCATATACAATTTTATCATCATATAATAATCTTCTGGCTTAGTATCATTAAAATACTTTACCGACTTGTCGATTTCTTTTTCCATCGCCACATACAGTACAGTATAATTGCCACAACTATCATTAGGCTTAAAAGCCTGTACATTAGGGTTTACAGGAACTTTGTACGGCGTAGCTGTAATGTCAAATGGTACATTATTAATTTTTCCCTTTAACTTAAGATTACCATTTTTAGCCATTTCAAATGATACTGCTGGTTTGGCTATTTCATTCTTACCCTTGTCCATAATATTAGTTTTCAGCTTTTTACCATCAGAACCTACATTTTCAATTCTTGCCGCTCTGATTAGTGTTTTTTTATTTTTCGTATTATCTGCAAGTACAAAATTAAACGTTACAAATAACATCGCAATTACCATTAACATTGAAATAAATTTTTTCATATTAGTGTCATCTCCTTAAAATTGTCCATATATACCATGTATATTTTACACTAAGTTTATTATTCAATCAAGTACGACAGCTCAATCAACCACAAGACGTAATCCGTAAAGAAGTTATCATTGCATGTGTCAATACATTAGCTATTTTCTTGCAGTTTGCTGTGAAAGGGCTAAAATATCAAGCACCAGCAAACCTTTCTAAGCAATTTCGTCTCTTTCCTGCATACTAAAATATTTTCCCTTTAACGCCATTAACTCTTGATGATTGCCTTGCTCAACAATTTTACCTTTTTCAAGCACGACGATTATATCGGCATTTTTTATAGTTGACAGTCGATGTGCTATTACAAAGGCTGTTCGTCCTTGTATCATTTTACGGATTGCCTGTTTGATTTTTTCTTCGGATTTTGTATCGATATACGATGTCGCCTCGTCTAAAAATATCAACTTAGGGTCGCCAACCATTGCTCTGACAAAAGAAATCAGCTGTTTTTCACCAGCCGAAAGTCCAGCACCTTTATCATCAATTACTGTATCATAGCCGTCTTTTAAATTTTCAATAAATTGATGTGCTCCCAATAACTTCGCCACAGCTATCATCTCTTGGTCGGTAATAGCGGGATTCTTATACTTGATATTCTCCCTAATCGTCCTTGAAAATAGTTCAGGACTTTGCATCACATAGCCAATGTTAGAGTGCAGCCACGACTGCGAACGCTGTCGATAATCTATCCCGTCAATTAGGATTTTGCCACTTACTGGCTCATAAAAACGTGCTAATAAATTAATAATTGTTGATTTACCCGAACCAGTTTCGCCAACAAACGCCACTACCTTGCCACTTGCTACTTTAAGTGAAAAATTATCGATAATTTGCTTTTCTTTATCATAATGAAAACTGACATTTTTAAATTCAACATTACCATTTATCTTTTCAAAATTGTGGTGTTTTTTATTAAACTTATCACCATACTTAGATGTAATATTTTCATCATCTGATATTTCTTCATGTTCATTAATCAGTTCCATGTATCTCTTAACTGATGCTTTGAGCCTTACTATCTCTGGAAATGCACCCGCCAAAAATCTAATCGGCCAAATTAATATATTGAGATAACTGATAAACAATAATAAACCACCATAGGTAAGCCCACTATTTAAGACCTGATTTGAACCTGTGTGAATTACAAGTACTGTAAAAATACCGCTTATCAATATAAATGAGTTGGGCAAAATTGACGAAATCGCTGCGATTTTAATGCTTTTTCGTTGCATTGTATTAGCCACTTTTTCAAAATTTTCACTTTCTGTATTTTCTATCGCAAGCGACTTTGTTGTCTTTGCACCCAATATTCCATTACTAAATAGGGAAGTTATATCGCCATTTAATTTAGTTATCTTTTCGTAAATATCAATTCCAACCTTGTCAAATAGGTAGACTAATAGTCCAAGTGCTGGTATCATACCAAGCACAATTAAAGTCAACGTCTTGTTTACCGACAACATTATCGCAAAATATATCACAATAATAAAGGCATTTTCTATCACGTCTAGTACCGTCCAAGCAAACAGAATAGCAATCGTGCTTGTATCATAGGTCAATTTGGAAACTATATCGCCACTTCCCGTCTTGTCGAAAAATGAAATCGATAGATTTTGAATTTTTTTAAATCCATCATTTTTCAGTTTATAATTAATTTTTGCATCTAACCGTCCTGGAAAATATACCTGCATAGTCACTATTATTGAATTTATCACTATTACAGCAACAAAAATAGCAAACTTCAGATACATCCCGTCCGACGTTTTGTTGACGATATTTTTATCAATTATACTACGGACGATAATAGGAGGTACAGCTAACGAAATATACATTCCTATATATATCATTACATTCCTAATAAAGTCAAACTTGAACTCTGCAATATACTGCATAAAGTCCAGCCAAACCTTAAATCTATTTTCTTTTTTCATATCATCACCTCATCACTTTATATAATCCTGTCATCAAATGTTACTTGTTTCCCTTAAACTTTTCTCTTGCTGGCTTTGATATATTTTTTGATACGTCTTGCTTGTCAACATCAATTCTTGATGCGTGCCAACTTTTTCAATTTTGGCATCATTCATCACTATTATCTTATCATAATACTTTATGGAGTTTAGCCTATTAGTTACTGAAATCATAGTTTTATCTTTCATTTCACTACTAAGACAGCTCATGATACTTGCCTCAGTTTCGGTATCCACAGCGGAAAGGGCATCATCAAGCATAATAATTTTCTTGCTATCATCAATCACAACACGGGCTATTGCAATACGCTGTTTTTCACCACCCGACAATGTTACACCTTTCTCGCCAACCATTGTATTATAGCCATCTTTAAACGAAACTATGCTTTTATGAATATTGGCAACCTTAGCTGCTTTTTCAACATCTTGCATTGTATAAGAGCTATTTAAAATTTTAATGTTTTCAGCGACTGTTCGGTTGTAGATATAAGGTTCTTGCATAACAATAGCCATATTTTGACGCAGGTAAGTTTTATTTATATCTTTTAATTCTACTCCATCTAACGAAATACTTCCTTGATAATCATAAAAACTCATCAATAAGCGAATAAGCGTTGATTTACCAGATGCCGTCATGCCTACAACAGCCACTTTTTCACCACTATTGATTTTAAGACTAACATCATCCAAAATCAATTTATCATCATAGCGAAAACTTAAATTATCAATAGAGATATTTCCTGTAATCTCAGGCTGTTTTGTAGCCGAAAAATCTTCGCCTACTAAATTTAAAATTTTTCTAATACGCTTTACTTGAACACGCAACTTTTTAAAATCAAGTAAATACCTACCTAGCATAGTAACTGGCTGATTCAACATCGCAATATATGTCATAAAGGCCATAATCGAACCTACACCAACCTGACCACGTATATAAAGTTGATAACTAACAAACATAATAATAACACTTTGAAAACCAACTATGAAATCTGTCACAGCCCAGTAAGTTGCAAAACTAAAATGATAATCAAAATAGGTATTGCGTAGATTAGTATTAACTTCATTAAATCTTTTCATTTCAATGTGCTCAGCAGAATTTGCTCTGACAACTCGCACCAAATTAGCATTTTCTGATATTACTGATACCACTTTAGCCTCGTCTTTTTCGACTTTGTCCATGTGCACAGCTCTCTTTTTAATACTCGTAGCACTATATAAAAACAGAATTAACATCGAGAGCTCCGCAACAACCATTAAGGTACTGTTAATAGAGTATAGCACAAAAGTTGATAATAATATCGTTACGATACATTGTGCAATCAAAAAACCACTATTAGCAATAAATTTACGAATCTGCTCAACATCAAACGTAGCTCGTTGTAAGGTATCTCCTGTGTCTAATGTGTTGTAAGCACCGAAATTTAAGTGTGTCAATTTTTGATACAAACTTACTCTGATTTCATAAACAAACTTCTCCGCTATAACATTAGCCAATACGGTATAAAGGTACTTGAACACTGCTGTCAATACAACAGTAATAAGCATCAATATCGCCGCTGTGAAAAGTTTTGTACCAAAATTTGTAAATAAAAAATTAGTGATAGCGGTATCATTTTCGGTTGTGATAATATCAATAGCATATTTTATAAATATTGGAATTAACAATTCTGATAAAGCTGCAATTATCAAAGAGATAGCAGCTGCAAAACATAAAAATTTGTGTTTTTTTACTAGTTTCATATATTTTACCCCCATTTCTTTTATGTTTTAAGTTTTAAATATTCAGTAATTAAATATATATTTAATTTTAGACATAAAAATAAGCCTAGCTAAACCAGACTCTCAGGCGTAAAAAGTAAATTATTACACAAATAGATTTGAATAATTTAAATTAGACTAAACTAAAGCTCCAAAAGGCAGGTTTAACATTGATGAACTATTTTTACTTAAATCATGCTTAAATGATTTAACATTAAATATCATATTATGAATTACTGTTATGTTCATTAATCTTACCTCCTTTTTTAACTTTGTACTCAATTAGTGTAGCACAGACAAAAAACAATGTCAAGAAAAAAATTTTTTTCTTATAAATTTTTTGCAATGAACCTAAAAAACACGCCTCTAGCTGTATGTAGTAGGGCGTGCTTTTCAGAATTTTATATTTAACTATTTTTTCTTCTTTTTCTTTTTAGTCTTAGGTTTTACTGAGTCTTTTGTTATCTTTTGATAACCTGTCTTTTCGGTAGCTGTTTTTCTATCTTGTCTTTCGATAAATATATCAAAACGATTGATGTCAAAAATATGATTTATAATACCCCAAGCCTTGTACTTACCAAACCTTGACGGACTTGCTACGGGTATCAATAATTCTCTTGCCTCAATATCTAGCTCTTTTTGAATCATATCTAGATTCTTTTTCTTTTCGTTTTGCTTTAATTTATCCATCTTGGTGCAAAAGACATACCCACTAAATCCAGCATTTCTGATAAAACCATACATCATTTTATCATCTTCGGTCGGCTTATGTCTTGCATCTACCAACAAAAACACTTCAAGGAGCATTTCTCGTTCTTGCAGATACTCCTCGATATAACCAGCCCATTTTTCTTTTTCAACTTTTGAAACTTTTGCAAAGCCATAACCTGGCAAGTCCACTACTCTGAATAAGCCATCAATATCAAAGAAATTTATTAATCTAGTTTTTCCTGGGTTAGAACTGGTTTTCGCCAAAGCTTTTCTGCCCAAAAGCATATTAATCAAGCTTGATTTACCAACGTTGCTACGACCTACAAAGGCTAGCTCTGGTATATATTCTTCTGGGTACTGCGACTTTTGCACTGCACTAGTTATAAATGTGCTATTTTTAATTTTCATTTTTTAACCTTTATTCTTGCTTTGCTTTTTTTTACTACTTTTTGATACCTTTTTAACAGGGGAGGTGGCTTTAAATTTGATTGGTTTGTGCTCAAAAGCTGCCTCTATCACCTCATCCATATGTTTAACTGGTATAAATTCGACTTGTTCTTTCAACTCATCAGGTATCTTTTCTAAATCTTTAAGATTGCTATGCGGGATAATTACCGTCTTGACACCATGTCTAATTGCTGCTATTGATTTCTCTTTAAGTCCACCTATTTGCAGCACTCTACCACGCAAAGTAATCTCACCAGTCATCGCCACGGTACGTTTAACCGCAATACCTGAAAGGGCACTTGCTAACGCAGTAGTGATTGTCACACCAGCCGATGGTCCATCTTTTGGTACTGCACCCTCTGGTATATGGATATGGATATCCAGTTTTTCGTGGAAGTTAGGGTCGATGCCAAGCTCCATAGCTCTTGTTCTGATATAACTAACACTAGCCACAGCAGACTCTTTCATCACATCACCCATCTGGCCAGTTAATTGCAGTTTACCTGTGCCTTGTAAGACCGACACTTCTATCTCAAGTGTTACACCGCCAACTGAAGTCCAAGCCAATCCAGTAACTACACCAACTTGATTAGTAGCGGGTAGGGCATCATCAATTTTGCGAGGTGCTCCTAAATATTTTTCAATATTTCTATTACTTACGCTTGCCGATTTTTGCGTACCCTCGACTATCGGTAGTACGACCTTTCGCATAACTTTTGCAATAGTTCTTTCTAAATCCCGCACACCAGCTTCTCTAGTATAACTAGAGATGATTTTATTTAACGCTCCGTCCGAAATCTTAAATTGTGCTGATTTTAGACCATGCTGCTTCATCTGCTTTTTCACAAGATACTTTTTCGCTATTTCTAGCTTTTCATAGCTAGTATAACTTGACAGCTCAATCACTTCCATTCTGTCTAGTAATGGCCATGGTATTGTCGATAGCGAGTTAGCTGTTGTTATAAACAAAACATTCGATAAATCAAATGGTAGTTCCAAATACCTATCGACAAAAGTTTCATTCTGCGATGGGTCTAGCACTTCTAACAGTGCTGAAGCTGGGTCACCTCTAAAATCACTGGCTAATTTGTCTATCTCATCAAACAAAAATACAGGGTTTTTAGTACCAACTTCTTTCATTGCCGATATTATCCTACCTGGCATTGAGCCAACATAGGTTCTACGGTGTCCTCTGATTTCAGATTCATCTTTTACGCCACCTAAACTCATCCGTACAAATTGACGATTCATACTACGAGCAATAGATTTAACGATAGACGTTTTACCAACCCCCGGAGGACCAACTAAACAAATCATCGAGCCTTTGTAAGTATTGGACATCTGTCTAATTGCAAGGTACTCGACTATCCTTTCTTTAACATCTTTTAAACCATAATGGTCTTCGTCAAGTATCTCTCTAGTACGTGATATATCATTTTTGTCCTCGCTAAAATTATCCCATGGCAAATCAAACACCCACTCTAGATAAGTTTTTAGATTTGATTTTTCTGGTGTGCCATTTTGTAATCTTAGATACCTGCTGATTTCCTTATCAATTTTCGATTTTATCTTGTCATCAATATCTAGTTCTTGCAATTTCTTTCTGTATGCAATTGATTCTTTTTCATCAGCATCATCATCGCCTAGTTCGGTTCTGATTACCTTCATCTGCTCACGTAGATAATACTCTTTTTGACTTTGATTTATTTGACTTTTAACTTTCTCGTTGATATCCTTCTCAACTTTTAAAATTTTAACTTCTCTATTTAAGATAAATACAACTTTTCTAAGTCTTTCTTCAACGTCATAGATATCTAATATTTCTTGCTTTTCTTTATAATCGATATGCAAATTTGATGCTGCTATATCAGAAAAAAGTAACGGATCATCTACTGAATTTAATGTCATAATTACGTCAACAGGCACTCTATTTGATAAGGCTAAATAATTTTCGTATGCTTTTAATACCAAACGTTTTAAGGCTGTCAATTCGACACTATCATCAATAGCTGTATCATCTTCGACAACTTCCACCTCAAAATAAGGAAAATCACTTGTAAACTTTATGATTTCACCTCTTGAGATACCCTCAACCAAGATTCTGAGATGTTCACCAGGCATTTTAAGCATCTGCTTGATTTTGGCAATAGTTCCTGTAAAATAAATATCCTCAGGTGTAGGCAGTTCTAAATCGCTATCTCGCTGAGATGCAATAAAGACAATCTGATTATCTTGCATCGCTTTCTCAAGTGCTTTTACCGACTTGTCTCTTGCTACATCAAAGTGCGTTACTGTACCAGGGAAGATTACTATCCCCCTTGCTGGTATCATTGGTAATGTCATAGTTTTATCCGTATATTTTTTCATGATATATCACTCCATTTCACTATGAAGCGTTTTCAGCCTCATTTTCGTCATCTGGGTGTAGCTCTATTGTTGGCGATATACTTTTCAGGATAGTATCTTCAGTCACTGTACATTTTTTGATATTGTCCTTATCAGGTATATCATACATAATGTCCATCATCAGTTCTTCCAATATAGTCCTTAGACCTCTTGCTCCTGTGTTTTTGTCAATAGCTTTTTTAGCTACCGCTTTGAGCGCATTTTCTTCGAAGTCTAACGCCACGTTGTCTAACTCAAATAATTTTTTGTATTGCTTTGTAAGGGCATTTTTAGGCTCTGTAAGGATTGATACCAAATGCTCCTCTTTTAATTGCTCTAATGTTGCGATAATTGGTACTCTACCGACAAATTCTGGTATAAGTCCAAATTTAAGCAAGTCCTCTGTTTCTACTTGTTTAAATAATTCACCAACATTTTTTTCTTCTTTTTTCTGTATCTCAGCACCAAAGCCCATTGAACTTTGTCCTGTTCGTTTAGATATAATAGTTTCTAAGCCGGAAAATGCTCCACCTAATATAAATAATATATTAGTCGTATTAACCTGCAAAAACTCTTGCTGAGGGTGTTTACGGCCGCCCTGTGGCGGTACGTTAGCTATTGTACCCTCTAAAGTTTTTAACAAGGCTTGTTGAACACCTTCGCCCGAAACGTCTCTGGTTATCGATACATTTTCACCTTTACGACTGATTTTATCAACTTCATCAATGTAAATAATGCCACGCTCTGCAAGTTCAATGTCATAATTAGCTGCTTGAACTAATTTTAAAATTATATTTTCAACATCTTCACCTACATAACCAGCTTCTGTCAATGTTGTTGCATCGGCAATCGCAAAAGGTACTCTTAAAATCTTTGCCAAAGTTTGTGCTATCAGTGTCTTACCCGAACCAGTCGGCCCAATCATCAGAACGTTACTTTTTTGTAGCTCAACATCATCATCCATTGAACCAGCAAATATCCGTTTGTAGTGATTATATACAGCTACTGAAAGTAGCTTTTTTGCCCTATCTTGTCCAATGATATATTCATCAAGCATTCTTTTGATTTCGCTCGGTCTTGGTAGTTCAGTAAGCTCAGGATCATCCATAACAACCTGCTGCTCGGTATCATTTATAATGTCATGACAAATTTCGACACATTCATTACATATATACACGTCAGGACCTGCTATGAGACGAACGACTTGACTTTGTTCTTTATGACAGAAAGAACAAATCATTTCATTTTCTAGTAAGCTCATAATTAATTATCTCCTATGGGCGCTTTTCTATAACTTCGTCAACTAATCCATATTCTTTAGCCTCAATTGCACTTAGGAAGTTATCTCTATCGGTATCTTTTTCGATAGTTTCAATACTTTGCCCTGTTCGCTCGCTTAAAATTTTATTTAATTTTTCTTTCATCTGTATAATTCTTTCAGCTTGAATTTTGATGTCGCTTGCCTGACCCCTTGCTCCACCAAGAGGTTGGTGAATCATGACCTCAGAGTTTAACAGTGCATAACGCTTGCCTTTAGCTCCAGCACTTAATAAAAACGCTCCCATACTAGCCGCCATACCTACACATATAGTAGAAACGTCTGGTTTGATATACTGCATCGTATCATAAATAGCCATACCAGCAGTTATCGAACCACCAGGGCTATTGATATAAAAATGGATATCTTTGTCTGGGTCATCAGCCTCTAAAAATAGCATCTGTGCTACTATAAGGCTTGCAGTAGTATCATTTACCTCATCACTTAAAAATATAATCCTGTCTTTTAGAAGTCTTGAATAGATATCATAAGACCTCTCTCCTCTACTTGTCTGTTCTACGACATATGGTATTGATGTCATTTTTCACCTCTCTTTTGACAACTTACGCTGTTTTAAACTTTGCTTTTTCTACTAATAACTCAACTGCTTTATCTTTAGCAATAAGCTCTTTGAAATAGCTATAATTATCAACTGCGTACACTTCTTTTAATCTCTCTATATCTATATCTTTCATTTCAGCAATTTTGCCTAATTCTGTTTCAACATCAGCTTCTGAAATTTCAATATTTTCAACTTTTACTAATTTTTCTAATATATATTCATTTTTAATTCTGCTTTCAGCACTATCTTTCATGTCTTCTTTTAAGCTTTCGATACTGCCACCAGTGAATTGCATATATGTATTGATGTCAAGACCACTTCTACTTAAGTTTTCTTCAAATTCACCAATCATTCTTTCTACTTCTTCATCAACTGCTCTGTCATGAATATCCACAACTGTAATATCAGCTAGGTTTTTTAGAACTGCATTTTTCTTAACTGACTCTTCATTGTCCTGCTTTTCTTTAGCAATCTTTTCTTTAATATTAGCCTTGTACTCATCAACAGTATCAAACTCCGAAATATCCATAATGAAATCATCGTCTAATTCTGGTAGCTTTTCTTCTTTGATTTCGTGAAGTTTAACAGCAAAAACAGCGTCTTTACCAGCTAATTCTTCAGCATGGTAGTTGTCAGGGAATGTTACATTAACATCAAACTCTTCGCCTTTTTCACGACCAACGATTTGCTCTTCAAAACCTTCGATAAATGTATGGTTACCTAATTGTAAAGTGAAGTTTGTAGCAGATGAACCTTCAAACTCTTCACCATCAACAGTACCTTTGAAATCAATAATTACTGTATCTGTTGGTTCAGCTTTTCTATCAGTAACTTCAACGATACGTGCATTTTTCTTTAATTCTTCTTTAAGTACATTTTCAACTTCTTCATCAGTTGCCTCTGTGCTTGGTATCTCAATCTCTACACCATTGTAATCACCTAATTCAAACTCCGGTTTTTCTGGAGCACTTGCTTCGATTACAATTGAATTTTTAGGGTCAAGTTCTTTAATATCAATATCGGCTCTTGCAGCAAGTTCAATATTAAGCTCTTCAATAGCTTTTTGTAACTCAACTGGTAATAATTGATTTAAAGCTTCCTCGTAAAACACACCTGAACCATAGTGGTTTTCAATCATGCCCTTTGGAGCGTGACCTTTTCTAAAACCAGGTACATTAAATCTGTGTTTTGTCTTTTTGTAGACTTCCGTAGTAGCTTGCTTGAAATCTTCTGGTGATATTTCAAATTCGAACTTAACAATTTGTTCTTCTCTTTTTATAACTTTTGCCATTTAGAATATTCCTCCTATAATAATAAATCTTCTACTACTATAAATGTAGAAGTTCACACAGAATATATAATATCTCATAATAGGCTAATTGTAAACCAAAAATTTCAAAATACACGAAATTTTAGGATAAATTTTTATTACAACAAGCAAATATACTTCCAAATTGCTGTATATGTACAGTTTTGATAGATTTTAATTATTTTTAAGTTTTTATTTATTTTTTTTGTAAAAATATTTAACTAAAAAATTGACTAAAACTTACCCCAAAAATTACAATCAAATTATAGTTAATTTCTTATATTTAATATGCAATTGTTTCAATATGGGGCGTAGTTATTTATTATACCATACAGTACAGCTTGTTTCCAAGTAGTTTTGTCAAAATTGTAATATTTTTTTGTGAATATTAACACACTTAATATAATCAACAGTTATATAGCTCAATTTAGTTAACATTATTTAAATGTTACACATATATTGAGCGAAACATAGATATTAAATTTTAAATAAAAGTTTTAAAAAAAACAACCCCTTGCGAGGTTGTTCTTGAAAAATTTATAAGTGAGATTACTCAGACTTTTTGTCGTCTTTGTTTTCTTCTTTCTTATCATCGTCTTTCTTTTCTTCAGATTTTTTATCGTCTTTCTCATCAGATTTCTTTTCGTCAGACTTTTTATCTTCTTTCTCGTCAGCCTTCTTTTCGTCAGATTTGTTATCTTCTTTCTCGTCAGCTTTCTTTTCGTCTTTCTTTTCGTCAGATTTTTTATCGTCAGACTTAGCTGCTTCTTGCTTTTGTCCGTCATTACCAACATTAAATAAGATATAAGTATTACTAGTAGATATTTTAGTGTGATATTCCGGTGAATCTTGGTACTGATCTAAGAATTCAGCTGAAATTCCAATTGCATCAACTTCATTCTTATCATACATACTTACACGAGTTGAAGCATCCATAACTTTTCTAAAGCTTACACCATCGTTCTTTACATTCTTAACATCCCAGTAGTCAGGATTTTTAGCGTAAGTATAACCATATCCATTTTTAAGTGTGTCTAAAATGTATGCACCATTATATAATAAGCCTTCTTTACCAATAGCGAACTTGTCACCT
>PDWI01003607.1_pt1 | contig 21646 bp, 13 predicted proteins | sample 1430891 | NCBI WGS metagenome assembly PDWI01 (sample SAMN01162508, study PRJNA174530) | Oral metagenome, whole genome shotgun sequencing project. | biome: Marine environment; feature: Marine mammal; material: Swab sample of the gingival sulcus; isolation source: swab sample of gingival sulcus... | reverse complement strand
TATATGTTGATAGAGAATTATCTAAAAAACCTGTGAGGCGAAGCGTTGTAGATGGCGACAGTACAAGACAAGCTGAAGCACAAAAAAGTAGTAAAAGTAATTATCCGTTTGAGCAGTCGGCTGTAATTAAAAAATATAGTTTTAGTGTTTTTTTTAAGATGTTTGTTTTAATGGGGGCTATGGGCTGTGTTTTCAATTTCTTATATAGGTTAGTAATGGAAGCAATGGAAATTTTACCATTCACATTCAATGCACCAAACGTTGAATTTACGGTTATGATTAGTGAAGATATCATATTATCATTAGTTATTTTGGTGGTAATCAAGCCGGTTTTTGAGGAGTTTTTGTTTAGGAAAATTATATTTATTGGATTGTTAAAAAAGGGTAAGTCAAGGCGTGCTTCCTATATAGCGTCATCGTTTGTGTTTGCTTGTTTTCATTTAAATATTGTGCGGGGAATTTTAGCTTTTATGCTGGGGCTACTTTTTGCACATGTAGTATATAAAACGGGCAATATTATTTATACGATGTTTATGCGTTTTGTATTTAACTTTTCTTTAGTTGTAACAAGCAGATTTTTTATTGGTAATGATATACAATTTATGACTATTCTGTTTGTGGTAGCTGTTCTTTTCAGTATAGTATTTTTGAGAATGATATTTAAATCGGATGAACTTAGATTGAAAGTATAGGAGAAATATATGATTATTAAAGCAATAATATTGGGCATTTTAGAGGGAATAACAGAATTTTTACCAATTTCATCAACAGGTCACTTGATTTTGATGAATAAGATACTGGGATTTAGTGAAGAATTTGGTAATATTTTTAGTGTAGTTATACAGGTAGGAGCAATAATATCCGTTGTAGTTTACTTTTTTAAAGACCTTATTCCAAAGTCAACTAGCAAACAAGATATTGATGATTTTTTCACCCTGTGGTTTAAAGTAATTGTTGGCGTATTTCCAGCGGCGTTTATTGGACTATTGTTTGAAGACGTGATAGATAAGTATTTGTTTAATCCTGTGGTGATTGCGTTGGCTCTGATAGTCGGTGGGATATGGATACTTTATATTGATAAAAATGATTTACCAGAAAGGGAGCTGAATTCTATCAAGGATTTATCGTATAAGACGGCTTTTTGCATTGGTTTATTCCAATGTTTGGCATTGATACCGGGAGCATCTCGCTCAGCGATGACGATAATTGGTGGACTGATGTTAGGAGCAAGTCGTAAATTATCAGCCGAATTTTCGTTTTTTATGGCGATACCAGTTTTAGGTGGTGCGGCATTTTTAAAGGTTTTAAAAAATCTCTCTGGATTTACTAACGAGGAATGGATTGTCTTAGGAGTCGGTACTTTTGTATCTTTTGTAGTGTCTTACTTTGTCATTGCATCTCTAATGAAGTTTATTAGAAAGCACAACTTTAGACCTTTTGCGTATTATCGTTTGGTACTTGGTGCAATTGTACTTGTTGCGGTAAATATGAGTTTAATTTAGGATTGGTTATATAAAAACTTAAAAGGGAGATAGCTGTATCTCCTTTTTAATGGGGAATTTTGTAATTTTTAAGGAGAACAAATGAGTAGTATAAAGAAAGCGGTTAAATTTTTTAAGTATGAAACTTCTGCTAAATCAATTTGGGAAGTTTTGATTTTACTTTGCATTACATATCATTTTACGTATTTTATTAGTGAAATAGGTAGGGTAGTTGCCAGAACATTTTGGGATATTAATAAATTAAGAGAAGATTTTATGCTAAAGATTATATTAGGTGAAATTTATGATATTTTAACAGTCGTTTTTATTGTAGTGATTGATGCCTATTTTATAATTAACTTTTCCAAAAGAAAAAATAGGGGAGTAGAAAAAGTTAAAAACAGTAATTATTTATTTGATAATGGTTATGATAAAAAGTCTTATAGCGTAATGATGTTTTTAAAGCTTATTATACTTGGCGTTATGATGAGTTTTATTATAAGATATATTGCTATATATTTTAATTATAATATTAATAGAAAATATTCTGAATATTTTTCAGTAGCATTTTTTAGTGCAGTTATCATTGCGCCGCTGGTAGAGGAGTTTTTGTATAGAAAAATTATTTTTTTAGGTATGATTAAGAATGGTTATGCAAAATGGCAAGTAATTTTACTATCGTCAATTATTTTTGGTTATGTACATGGTAATGTTAGTCAATTTATTGTAGGTGTTGTAATGGGAATTTTTTTAGCTTACATTTTATATCATACAGGGAAGTTGTTATATCCGATTGTCCTTCATGCCGTGTATAATGCAAGTAATTTATTGATTGGTCGATTTATTTATACTTATAAAAGTACAGGTGCGATGACTATGCGAACTAATATTTATTTTGCAATTTCTTTAGTGTTGTTAGGTATTGTTATGTTGATGATTATCAAGTCTGATAAATTTGTTAAAGTAACTTCACAGAAAGCTGTTTTGGAGCAATAGTTGTTTTAATTTTAATCTATATTTGGATTAGTAAATTTAACTGGGAGGGGTAAAGTGCAAAAAAAAATAATTGATTTTTTTAAGTATGAACCAGCACCGAATTGGGGTTGGCTTACTATAATTTATTTTGCTTTTATGTTTGAATTTCCGTATTTTACCGTTAAGGCAATCGAACGAGTTGCTGTGGCTATGGGGCTTAGTCCTAATTTAATGAAATTTGCGTATAACAATATATATTTACATTTACTAATTGAGGTGGTGATGTATCTTATCATTATTGGATTGGATAGGTATATTGCTTTGCGAAAAAATGCTCGATTATTAGAAAGTAATCTGTCAACTGAGCAAATAGTGCATAATAAATTATTTGCTTTCTTCAAAAGAAAGAAAAGTAAATATCTTTTTGACAATGGCTATCGTGTCAAACCTTATAGCGATAAATTATTTTTTAAATTGTTTGTTTTGACTGTTAGTTTATGTAATGTGCTTAATTACATATTGACTGTGCTTGATGATTATATACCTGAAAATGAAGTAAGTAAAAGTTTAGAAGAACTTTACGCTAGTCATGTTTTACTAATGATGTTTTCAGCTATGGTGATTGCCCCAATTTTTGAGGAATTAATATGTCGCAAGATTTTACTAATAGGTAGTTTACGCTATGGTGTGCCTAAAAATTTTGCGATAGTTTTTTCAGCTGTTGTTTTTGCAGTTGTGCATCGCAATATTAGGCAAGGTATTGTAGCCTTTGTGGTCGGACTGCTTTTTGCCTATGTTGTGTATTATACGGGTAGGGTAGTTTATACGATGTTTATGCATTTTTTGTATAACACTTTAACTTTGTTTAACTCGGTTTCCTATAACGTATCTGCAAATGGCTCGCTAAATATCAAAGCTCATTTGGTGTTTGTGGTTTCGTTGATACTCTTGGTGTTATTTTCTTATATCGTTTATAAGTCAGATGAATTAAAACCAAGGCCGGCTTGGACGATCGACCCTTCGCAAAGATATTTTAAATAAAAATTATCTAAAAAATTCCCTTATACCTGTTATAGTATAGGGGAATTTTTTTAGATAATAGTTATAGTTTAAAGCTAGCCACTTCGTTTTGCAGTTCGCTTGCTATTTCAGCTAAGTTATCACTAGCTGATGAGATGTCGTTAATACTTTGAGTTTGAGTTTCAACGCTAGCACTGGCCTGTTCAGTAGTGGCAGCATTTTCCTCAGCAACCGCTGATAGACTTTGGATAATTTGGATAATTTGTCCGTTCTTTTCTTCGATAGTTTTGGAGTTAGCATTGATACTTTCAACAACTATTTTGCTTTTCTCAACAGCTTGTTCAATTTCGTTGAATTTATCTTGGGTAAGGATAGTTTGGTTGTCTTGTTTTTCAACGATTTTACCAACTTTTGCCATAGTGTCAACAGCACTTTGGGCTTTTTCTTTCAGACTAGCAATAATAGTTCTGATTTCTTCAGTAAACTTGGTTGAATCTTCGGCAAGTTTTCGGATTTCTTCGGCTACAACCGCAAAACCTTTACCAGCTTCGCCAGCTCGGGCGGCTTCAATCGCAGCGTTGAGTGCAAGTAGGTTAGTTTGGTCAGCGATAGATTGTATCATATCGCTGGCTTTAGAGATGTCTTCAGCACTATCGTTGGTATCTAAGATAATTTTGTTAACAAAACCAGCTGCTTGCTTACTCTCATCGCCTTTTTGGATGAGTTTTTCTAAAGCTAATTTACCTTCGTCTTTTTTATTGTTTATATCAGTGGTAACAGCTTTTAATTCTGCCAGAAGTTTCATCATTTCATTTAAAGAATTACTATTTTCATCGATGTTGTGAGCGGCATCTGTTGTATCGTGGGCTTGTCCTGTTGCACCTTCAGCGATATTACCAACGGCTGAAGCTACTTCTTTAGCTGACTCGTTAGTGCTTTGGGCTGTTGCTGTCAGTTCTTCAGCTGTTGCAGCAGTATTGCTAGCGTGAGCTGATATGTTTTGGACAATAGATACTAGGTTATTAACCATTAGCGTGATAGCTCGGGCAATCGCTCCAACTTCATCTTTAGTATCGATGTAGTTAGATAATTCTTTATGTTCTTCTGTGGTGTCAAGATTGTAGTGAGCAATTTTGTTTAGTGCATTCTCAATACTTATTAAAGGTTTTCCAACCATTTTATTAACAATTAAATATATAACTACCGCAACAAATACTAAGGCTATCACTGTAATTGCAATCAGTATAAGTATCATAACGATGACTGGTGAAATAAATACTTTTTTATCAATTGTACTTTCTACCGACCATTTAGTATCCACTTTGTCAAATTTGATTGGAGTATATAACTTCAAAGACTCTTTTTTGGTTATAGTGTCCTTTGTGTTAAATTTATATTTTTTTTGTGATTTAATAGAATCAACAGCTCCTTTAAGTTTACTGTTTAGTTCTATGATGTTTTTGCCAAATAGTTCAGCTTTTAGACCGTTGGCAACAATTGTACCTTCTTCTGTTATAATCGATTTATAATTTTTAGCGTTACTTATGTTTTCGATTTGTTTTTGGAAAAAACCAAAGTCAAGGTCGATTAAAACCATACCGTTAATGCTACCGCTTTCGTCAATAATTGGACATGTGTAAGTGATAACTGTAAGCTCCCAATCTTTATCATAAGTAGGGTTAAACAACGTGAAGTTTTTATTTGCCATTGTACGAGTGTACCATTCTTCACTTCCGTCATATTCTAATTTTTCAAGTAATATTTTTCCTTCTTCTTTGTAAGCGTAAGTGTAGTATTTTTCGGTGTCTAAATTAAATTTTTGGGTGTCGACAATTAAGCCTATTCCGAGAATTCCATCAGATGTTTTAAATGCGTTATCGACAAGTGCATCTAGTAGCTCTGTTTTGTTTTCTGTTTTGCGGTCTTTAAGAACTAAGGCGTTTCCGCTTAAATCTAAAATTGTTTGAGAGAGTGTGTTAAATTTTCCGTTTAGGAGTTGTGAGAATACGAGGTTTTCTTCATCAGCATTTTTTTCATTTAAAGCAGTTGTATTATTATACGTCATTGTACCGGCAACTACAAGAATAAAAATATATGAGATTAGCATCGTAAGTAGAATGATATAAATTAATTTTCGCCCTATTTTCCTATGTTTTTTCATAAGCCCATCCTTTACCTAAATACACAGTTTGTTGTTAATGTAAATTACATTATTAAAATTTATAAATTAATAATATTTGATAATAATAGTGTTTACAATATATGTATCTGTTTAAAATATATTATACTTTATATAAATCGTGTTTTTAATTTTAATTTTTAAAAAAACCGACATCCATATGATGTCGGTAAAAGGTTATAATTGGTATGTTTATAGTTTAAAATGAGCAACTTCGTTTTGCAGTTCACTTGCTATTTCGGCTAAATTACTACTAGCTGATGAGATATCGTTGATACTTTGGGTTTGTGTATCAACACTAGCACTAGCTTGTTCGGTAGTAGCGGCGTTTTCTTCAGCAATAGCTGATAGGTTTTGAATTACGCCTATTATTTTATAATTTTTTTCTTCGATAGTTTTAGAATCGTCGCTGATATTATCCACAACAGTTTTACTTTTTTCGACTGCTTGTTCAATTTCATTGAATTTATCTTGGGTAATGATAGTTTGATTGTCTTGTTCTTCGACTATTTTACCAACTGTTGCCATAGTATCGACAGCACTTTGGGCTTTATCTTTCAGACTGGCGATAATTGTTCTGATTTCTTCAGTAAACTTGGTTGAATCTTCGGCAAGTTTTCTGATTTCTTCAGCTACAACTGCAAAGCCTTTACCAGCTTCGCCAGCTCTAGCAGCTTCAATCGCAGCGTTGAGGGCGAGTAGGTTGGTCTGGTCAGCGATAGACTGTATCATATCACTAGCTTTAGAGATGTCCTCAGCACTTTCATTGGTTTCTAAAATGATTTTATTGACATAACCAGCTGCTTGTTTACTTTCGTCACCAGTTTTGATGAGTTTTTCTAAGGCTAATTTACCTTCATCTTTTTTACTGCCAATATCATAGGTGACTTGTTTTAATTCGTTGAGCAGTTCTATCATTTCGTTTAATAGTTTTCCATTGGCTTCGATATCTTGAGCGGCATCGGTAGTGTCGTGGGCTTGACCACTAGCACCTTCAGCGATATTACCAACTGCTAAGGCGACATCTTTAGCTGATTCGTTTGTACTTTGAGCAGTTGCAGTTAGTTCTTGAGCTGTTGCAGCGGTATTACTAGCATGCGTAGATATGTTACCAACTATTGATTTTAAATTAATTACCATAGTATCAATTGAACGCAGCATCACACCGATTTCGTCAGTGTTGTTTATATATTTTGAAACTGCATTTTTTTCTTCTTCCAAATTAAGATTATAATTCGCAATCTTATTCATTGACTTTTGAATTAGCGAAAATGGTTTACCAACCATACTGTCAATCGAAAGTTTAATAATTATAACCATTAAAACAAGTATCAAGAGGTAGGTAAAGATTACAACTATAATGTGATTAACGGCATCTGATGTGAAGTTATCTTTAGGTGTGGAAGATTGTACCATCCATGGTTTATCTGTTCCTTTAATATTCATTGATGCAAAAATATACATCGTAGGCTTTTTGGTTGATGAAGAAATTTCTACAATGTTACTGGTTTCGTTAGCGTAGGCATCTTCATATTTTGCTTTAAATTTAGGGTGTTTTTTCAGTTCATTTTCACCAATTTTTTCAGGTTTTAAACTATGACCAACGATAAATCCATCACTTGAAACTAAAGTAAAGTAAGTGCTTTTGAAGAGCTTTTTGTTATTGACCATCATTTCTTGTAATTTTTCTAAAGTTAAATCGCAAGTTATTATGCCGATAACTTTACCATTGCTATTTTTAATAGGCATATTATAGCTAATCATCGTCACTTTTTTACCGTCGACATCTTGTATGCTAGGTTGACTTAAATAAGTAACACCTCTAGCGAGCGGTTCGGTGTAATAGGAGTTAGCTGAACTATCTTCTACATCGGTTGAAGCTCGTATTTTAATTTTACCATTGTCGACATAGCCGTAACAAGCTAGGTGACCTTTTTGATTGGAGTGTTTTCCATTATCAATAAAACTGGCATCTTTGCCGTCAAAGGCGTTTGGTTCAAAGTAGACACCGATACCATACAGATCTTCGTTGGAAAGTAGTGCTGATTTGATTGATTTGTACACCACTTCACGATTTCTATCATTTTCGGAATTTGTCAGTTCTTCTTCGACAGTTTTTGCGAGTGATAAAGTTGTTGTATAAGCAGTATCGAACATAACTGCTAATTTACTTGCTAAGATTTGACCACCTCTAGCGACGGTTTCGGTAGAAGTTGTTAAATCATTGTTGTAACTAGTAATAGCTGTATATGTAGTTAGCGAGGCAAATATTATAAAAAGAACAGCAGTTAGTCTGATGTTTATCTTGGTACTTAGTTTTCTTTTAATAATATTTTTTTTCGGTTGTTTACTTTGATCCATAAAAATACCTCCGTTTACAAAATTTATCTAAGTACAGTTAGAAAGGGTTATTTTGAAAATAGCACTTTTTAACTATACTTAGATAGTATTAAATTGCTTCAGCACTTACTATAATATCGACAGTATGTGATGTATATTTATATAGATTAAGTGAATAATATTTTAAAGATGTATTAAATTATAGTTAATATTTTTATTTTATATACAATTTATTATAAAAAAATGTGATTTTAAATTTTTAATAATGCACAAAAACACCCCAAAGTATGTGATCTTTGGGGTTGTTTTAGGTAGATAATCCTATTTGTTATTTAAGCATAGTTCTTAATATCTTGTATTCTAGTTCTATACCAACAATCGGGGCAGATTTTATCGCTTTGATAAATTCATCAAAAGTATAAATCTGATACTTTGCGATGTTAAGTCTGCTCGCCAGTTTTTCTAAGAAGATAATATAAATATCTCGATAAGAATAACTATCGGCTATCTTGTACTTTCTTTTGACACGATTGACAAAATGATAAAGTACCAATCTTTGCTGGGAATAGTTTTCAATATTTACCAATTTAGTAACAAGTGTTTGGTCGATCTGACATAGCCTGTTTATTGCATCTTGTTCGCTGATGTCATCAGCTATGTAATAATCAAAGCCTTGATAATCGTAAATAAGTCTTAATGCGTCATAATAACCTAGTTTAAATCGATAATCTATTTTGGATTTATCATAATGCATAACAGCACCTAAATATTCTTCGGTCGAGATGCGATGGATATTGGCATCTTCTTTAGGTTTCTTGGTGATAGAATATTTTTGGGTACGCACTTCGATAATATCTTTGTAGCCTTTTTTAGTGAGCATGGCAGTTGGTACGTTATTATAAAAGCCGCCGTCTGTATAATATTTCCCGCTGATTTTTTGTTTTTTAAATCCTGGAAAACAGGCTGATGCGATTATAAAATTGATAATTTCACCTTTGGGTATGTCTATTGTCATCAGTTCTAAAGGTTTGATATCGCTTAGTGATACTGTGATTAGACCGTATTTGATGTCGGAACTACGCAGTTTTGCTTCGTCAACATACTTGCTTAACTCATTTTTCAAAGGTTCTACGCTCATGCCGCCGCTCGAAACAGCCTTTAAAATGGAATTGACAATTTTACCAAGTGAGCCGTCGATGATGTATTCTGGTTTAAAAGCTAGTAGTTTGGTGTCGATGTCGAAAAAATTTTGCAATTTCAAATTTCGCCAAAGTTTTTCGAGTTCGTCCTCCATTTTTAGTGCTACAAATACACCGTTGATTGCACCAATGGACGTACCGACTACTGCTGAAAATTTGATACCTTCATCTTTTAGTGCCTTGATTGCTCCTGCTTGATAAGCTCCTTTAAAGCCACCACCCTCGAGCGAGAGGGCATAAGTTTTCGATTTGTCTAGCATATCATATCCTTTTTAGTTGATTACGCTGTTTTCGATTTTCCTTTCGACTTCGTTCCAGTTGTCGTTGTTAATAAGTACAAGTTCACTTATAAGTATCTCTTTGGTGTTGATAAGTAATTTTTTTTCGCCTGTTGATAATCCTTTTTCGTCATCCATAATCATTAAATCACGAACAACTGTTGCAACTTCGCAGATGTCACCCGATTTAACTTTTTCTAAATTTTCCCTGTATCTTCTGTTCCAATTATCCGACATTGATGATTTGCTACCCGATAAAACGCTGTACACCTTTTTTTCAGCCTTGCTATCTTCGATATCTCTTAGCCCTAAATCATCGATGTTGTCAATAGGAAGCATAATTTTTATATCTTTTTTTGTAAGTCTAAGTATGAAATAATCTTTATGTTCTCCCAAAATTTCCTTACTTTCGATACCCTCAATTACACCAGCGCCGTGTAAAGGATATACGACTTTATCTCCAATACTAAACATATTAAATCCTCCTCCTTAACTATTATACCATACAATTTGTTAATTTTAAATGCTTATAACTTTTTTAAAATAGGACTAAAAGAGTAAATTTAACATGTTAAAGTGTTGCAAATGCTATAAAGTTATCAAAATTATTTCATAAACATTAAAAAAAACACATATTTGAAATTTTTGTTATCATTTTTTAGCGATTTTATGTTATTATATATGTATTGTAGTTAGGAGGGAAAATGAAAAGAGAAACGGCACAACAAGTTAGGAACAAAAATAATAATAGACGACCCAAAAAGAAGAGCCGTATTGGGAAAGTTTTATTTTCGATATTACTAACTTTACTTATAATAGGACTAATTGGTCTAGCGGTAGTTTATAAGTTAGTAATGGATATAATAGATGAAACTGAACCGATACAGGTATATGATATTGAAAAGTTATATGAGAACTCTGTCATATATGACTCTGCGGGTAAGGAGATGGCAAAAGTCGCTGATGCTAGTGGACTTAGAACAATTGTTCCTTACAACAAAATCGACAAGGATATGATAAATGCTATCGTAGCTGTCGAGGATAAAACTTTCTGGGAACATAGTGGTTTTAACTATGTCAGACTGGTTGGTTCGGTAGTCGAAGCCTTAAAAACAGGCAAGAGTCCGTCAGGTACTTCGACTATTACACAGCAGTATGCTAGAAACAGGTACTTAAAAGGTACACGTTTTGCTAAAGGTAAGAGTGGATATGTCAGAAAGGTCAAAGAGGCATATTATTCAATAGATATTGAAAAGAACCTTTCTAAAGAAGAAATAATGCGAGCATATCTAAATACGATTGAGTTTGGTGCGAATGCCAATGGTATTCAAGCTGCAACTATGAGATATTTCTCGAAAAACTGTGATGATATTGATTATATAGAGGCTGCGATACTAGCTGGTATCCCGAAAGCCAATGCAAGATATTGTCCGATAAAGATATTACCAGATGAAAAAGTAACATCTGATGACTATGTTTATGGTAAGGATAGTGAAAAACACACTATCGTATTTAATAAATCTTGTCTTGATAGATACAAGGTTGTAATCAAGGTTATGCATGAAAATGGCGTAATCGATGACGATGAGTACAAACGTGCTAAGAACTTTGATATAAGAAAGAAAATTAAACCAATGCCACTGTCATTAGGTAAGATTGAATCTTATCCGATAGATATGGTCAAAAAAGAAGTAGTTCAAAAATTAATGGAGCAGAAAAATCTCAGCAAAGAAGAGGCGGAAGATAAGCTATATCACGGTGGTTTAAGGATTTATTCAACGATAGACCCTGTGATGCAAAATAAGTTAGCCCGTAGTTTCAATGGTGAGAGTATCAGAACGCTTTATGATTTAAGTTTAAAAACAGCAGTTAAAGAGTTTCAACGAAAAAATAAATTAGGTGCGGACGGAATTGCTGGTCCTAATACGATGAAAAAGTTAGCTGAGCTTGGTTTACTTAACCCAGCTGATTTAAAACATCAAAAGTTACGTCCTGGTATGAACAACGAAGACGTTGAATTACTACGAAATGCGATGGAAGGACAAGGTCTTATTTTCCATAAAAATGAAAATATCCCATCACTTTCTGGTCGACGTAACGCTAAAAAAGATATCGTAAAAGAAAGCAATCGTTCAGAAGTTATGCTTAATTATTACGATAATATCATCGATGATGATTACAATCTTTTGATAACTAAGGATAATTACTACAAAGATGAAGTTGGTAATATAATCTTTAAGAAAAACAAGATGTTTGCATTTATCAAATCGAAAAATAGTGAAAACAAAAGAATTTTATCGCTCAAGGTAATCGATGCTTACAAGTGTGACGAATCAACTGTAAGAGGAGCTGGTGGGGGCAAGGTAAGTATCCCGGAGATACACCAGTTTTCTGGTGGATTGGTAAAAATACCTGATAAATATGCTGCTATTGATAAAAAAGGCGATTACAAATTATCTAAGCAGTTTTTAATCGATAATCCTGACTTCTTTAAGGAAACTACTGATGGCACGTTGGTAGTTAAAAGAGAAAATTATAACATGGCAACCCAAGGTACGATACAGCCACAGGCAGCGATGTCTATTGTTGACTATCGCACCGGGCAGCTAAAAGCGGTCATGGGGGGGCGTAATGTCTCGGGTAAGATGATATATAATAGGGCGATGCAACCAAGACAACCTGGTTCATCGATTAAACCAATCGGTGTTTATGTACCAGCACTGGATAATGGTTATAGCCCAAGTTCAGTCTTTTTTGATACTGCGTACTTTAAGCATAGTCGTGGTTCTAATAAACCTTGGCCAAATAACTGGTATACTAAAACGAAGTATAAAGGTGCACAGACCATGCGTCAAGCGGTTGAGTATTCGGGAAATATTATTGCAGTTAAGGTAGCAGACATGGTAGGTATCAATAAGTGTATCGGCTATCTGAAGAAATTTGGAGTAGATACTTTAGTCGAAGATGGTGCACACTCAGATAAAAACCCATCATCAGTTGCTCTAGGTGGTATGACAAGAGGAATTAAGCCGTTTGTTATGTCGGGTGCCTATGGTGCAATTGCTAATGGTGGAATTCGTAAAGAAACGATAACTTTTACGAAGATAGTTGATAGTCAAGGTAATCTAGTGCTAAACAATGTACCAAAGGAAACTTATATCGTCGATGAAAAAACGGCTTGGCTGATGCAGTCGATGCTACTTACAGCTGTTGAGCATGGTTTTAGTAAAAATCAATCGGCTATTAGACCAAACAACCGAGGCATCCCTGTTGCCGGTAAGACTGGAACAACTTCGAGTAAGTATGATATCTGGTTCTGCGGTTATACACCGTATTATTCGGCAGCAATTTGGATAGGTAGTGACCAAAACTTGACGGTTGGTGCTTCATCTAGTCAGGCTGCTAAGTATTGGAAGTTAATTATGCAGGATATACATGCTGGCTATAAGGATAAACCGTTTAAAAAGCCGTCTGAGGTGGGTGTAATAAGTATGAGTGTTGATAAGACTTCAGGGTTATTACCATCTTCGTTATCGAGACGTGATCCAGCGGGTAATGTTATCATTACGGATTACTTCAAACCAGGTAATCAACCAACTAAGGTTGATGACCTCCATGTTGAGGTTAGGCATTGTACATTAGGTGGAGGCCCAGCGTCTCCGCTTTGCCCGCCTGAAGTGGTTGAGTCGAAAGTTTACCGCGTTAGACCAAGGGATAGGGTGTCGGAAAAATCTCTAAAATGGGGAGCGGTAGATTCGCCATATTTAATCCCAGGTGGATACAAGCCGGAGGTTACCGAGCAACCAACTTGTATCGCCCATGATGGCGAAACCAAAACAGCCGATACGACATCGAGCTTACTTGCCGGTGTACCAACTAGGCTGAATGCTGATGGTTCGAGGACGATACTAAGGTCGATACTTATCAAGGTAAAAGACGGCAGTATAAAAAATGTCGATGCTGGTTCGGTAATTTCGCCAGCTGGCAACGTAATAACAACACTGGGTGAATTTATTTATCCTTGGCAAATGGATAGTTATAGTATCAATCCAGCTGGTCCATCGTATAACCCAAGTGGTCGAAACAATAGCACTGGTAATAATAACAGTAGCACTAATGAAAATAACAATACAGATAGCAATGAAGATACGCCAGCTAGACCAGATGATGAAGGGCGTAAACCTTCAGAAAATGATTAAGTAGATTAACTTACGGAGACAAATGAAATAGGAGGTAGTGGCATGTTAGAGACAATTACAGAAAACAACGAAATGATAAGTGCAGATTGTGCAATATTGGATGCTGATAATGAACTTTTAGCGGTTGTAGAACAGACTAATGAACTAGAAAAAATTTCTAATAGGATTGATATAACAAACTCAGAGTCTGTGCTTACTTATGGACAGGATGCTGCTACTGAAATTTCTAAGTTTGCAGATGAAATTTTATCGCAAATGCAACTTACGAAAATTGAAGAATCATCAGTTTTAATGAAAAGGTTAAATGAAATAATGAAAGAGTTTGATGCCAAAGATTTTCAAGAAGAGAAAAAAGGTTTTCTTAGTAAGATATTTGGTTCCGCAAAAGACTCGATAGATAAAGTATTTGGAAAGTATCAGACAATGGGTTCTAAGGTTGATGAGGTTTATCAAGAGCTAAAAGTGTACGAAAATCAGATTAAAACTTCTAATGTAACTCTTGATGAAATGTTTTCTAATAATATGGAATATTATAAAAAGCTAGAATTATATATTAGAGCAGGACATTTTTACGTAGACAAATTGAAAAATAACGAAATTAAAGAATTAGAAAATAAAGCGAATGAAACTGGCGAACAAATAGATTTGATTAATCTAAATGATATGAATCAAGCAGTAGAGATGTTTGAGCAGCGTATATTTGATTTAGAACTGGCGAAAAACGTATCATTGCAAGCGTTGCCACAGATTAAGTTAATCCAAAAAGGGAATTTTGACTTGGTGAGAAAGATAAATTCAGCGTTTATAGTTACGCTACCTATCTTTAAACAGGGGCTAACGCAAGCTATCGCATTAAAAAGACAAAAAATTCAAGCTGAGGCTATGGCAGAGCTCGATAAGACTACAAATGAACTTATCTTAAAAAATGCAGAAAACACTGCTGCTCAGTCGAAGTTGACAGCTAAACTAGCTTCGGGTTCTTCAATCAAAGTAGAGACCTTACAACAGTCATGGCAGACTATCATGAATGGTATTGAGGAAACAAGAAGAATTCAAGATGAAGCTATAATGAAAAGGGAAGAGGGTGCAAAACTTCTTTCTAACTTACAAGACGAATATAAAAAGAAATTGACGGAAATTTAGCAAATTAAAAGCCACATTTATTGTGGTTTTCTTTGCGTTAACTAGTTTTTAAGTAAATGTATAGGAGTAGAGATGAAAAAGATAGCAGTAATATTTACAGGTGGAACAATCTCAATGAAGGTTGATGAAAGGATTTCAGCAGCAATACCAATGATGAGTTCGGGTGAAATTATGTCAATGATTAATAACATTGATAAAATTGCCGAAGTAGAAGAAGTCGAATTTGGTTCTTACCCTGGACCGCATATGAATATCGAAAAGTTAATCAAACTTCGTGATATGGTTGATGAGTTGGTGCAGAGAGCTGATATTGACGGTGTAGTAATAACACATGGAACAGATTCGCTTGAAGAAACAGCATTTTTCTTAGACTTGTCACTTACTACTAAAAAGCCAATAGTTGTAGTAGGGGCGATGCGTAATGGTTCTGAACTTGGCTACGATGGTCCTGCCAACTTATCAGCAGCTATTTGTACTGCTCAATGTGATGAGGCCAAAGAAATGGGCGTATTAGTCGTTATGAACAACGAAGTAAACCCTGCTACTGAAGTTACCAAAACTCATACTATGGCACTTGATACTTTTAAAAGTATGGAATTTGGAGCGTTAGGAATAGTTGATAATGATGAAGTTATTTTTTATCGAAAGCCAGCTAAGCATAAGTTGATTGGTAAAGTTAATCCGTCTAATAAAGTACATTTGGTCAAAGCATGTACTGGTATGGATTCTGATTTGCTAAATTATATGGTCGACTCTAGTGCAGAGGGCATTGTAGTTGAGGCAATGGGACGTGGTAATATCCCACCTGAAATGTTACCTGGTATTAAGTACGCTATTGATAATGGTGTAGCTGTTATTGTAGTATCGAGATGTCCAAACGGCAGAGTGCTTGATACTTATGGTTACGCCGGCGGTGGTAAGTCGCTTACTGACTTGGGAGCTATCTTTGTAAGCAACCTTAATGGTCAAAAGGCGAGAATAAAACTGATGCTGGCACTTGGTAAAACAAAAAACATAGCAGAAATCAAAGAAATTTTTACACTGGATAGGGTTATCTAAATGAATGTCAAAAAAAATATAAAGTTTACTAGTATATCTTATATTTTAGCTATCGTTACCGGTCTTGTGACTGGGGCGATAGCTGCTATTTTTGGTAGAGTTTTACTTGAAATAACGGCTTTTAGAGAGGTAAATTATCTGTATTTAATACCATTTTTAGCATTTGCCGGTCTAAGTATTGTTTATTTATACCAAGTGACAGGTGGTAATAGGGGACTAGGCGATGTTTTCAAGGTATCTAAAGAAAAAGACGGTAAATTACCACTTAGGATGATACCGCTTGTTATAATCACAACTTGGACTACGCATCTGTTTGGTGCTAGTGCTGGTCGTGAGGGAGTATCGGTGCAAATTGGTGGTGTAGTTGGTTATAATGTTGGTCGTGTTTTCAAAGATAAAGAATTAGCTCATATTTTGCTGATAGCAGGTATGGCGGCCGGTTTTTCGGGATTATTTCAGACACCGATAGCAGCGGTATTTTTTGCGTTAGAAGTGCTTGTAGTAGGTACAATTAAGTATTATGCGATAGTGCCGACAGTATTGGCTTCGCTTAGTGCGTACATGTCTTCAAGATTTATGGGGCTAGAGCAGTTTAGGGTAAATTTAACAGTTAGTACAGATATTGATTTAGCAGTAATTGCCAAAATTATGGTGCTTGGTATTTTGTTTGGGATAGCTGGTAAAATGTTTGCTGAATTTTTGAAGTATTTTAAGGCAAAATTTTCAGATTTTTTTGAATCACCTTATAAAAAGATATTTGTGATATCGATTGCGATAGCAATCCTTACTATCTTAATTCATGGTGGTCGCTATTCCGGACTAGGTACTAATATCATCAGTTTTGCCTTTAATAACGGCGAGATATATTCCTATGATTGGATATTAAAGCTTTTATTTACGGTTATAACATTAGCTGCTGGTTTTCAAGGTGGCGAAGTTACTCCGCTTTTTGCAATTGGTGCTAGCTTAGGGTTTATAGCTGCTCCATTTTTAGGACTACCTGCGATACTAGGTGGTGCACTTGGCTATGCGGCAGTATTTTCAGCTGCTACCAATAGTATTATTGGACCAATTTTTATTGGTGCTGAAGTTTTTGGTTTTCAGTACACACCGTTTTTTGTAGTGGCATGTACCTTTGCCTATGTGGTAAGTGGTAATAGTACAATTTATAGCAATCAGCAAATATATAGTTCCAACTTTGAATAAATTTAATAAAATTTTACATTTCACTAGAAATTGTTAAGTTTTTTTGATATAATAGACTTATGCTAGGTGAATTTTAGGCTAGTTAGATTAGCTTAAACTAGTTTTTATAATATATTGTACGTTATTAACTTATTGTCCTATACTTATTTTATACTAGAGGTGTAATTATGTTAAGTAGATGCGAAAAATGTGGTAAGTTTTTTGGCGCAGAAAAAGCCGAAAAAATTTGTTCAGCTTGTAAAGAAGGCGAGTTTACTGGATTAGGTCATATTAATGACCCTAGAGAACAAAAGTTCGTTGTTGCAAGAAATATTGTATATGAAAAACCTAATATTTCACCTGAGGAATTAGTTTTGGAAATGCAAAGTCGAGGAATAACGATTGATATTAGGCAAGTTATGGAATATGTCAAAAAGGGTAGACTTAGACTTAGTGCGGCAGCCGTTGAGGGAGTTTGCGAAGATTGTGGCAAAAAGATTTTAAGTGGTCGCAAATGTCCGGCTTGTACTAAAAAATTTGAACAGGTTATCAAGGGCGAAAAAGCTAAAAAACCTGAACAGGTTGAAATTAAAAAAACAGGCGTGGAGATGCACACCAAAAGCTAATAGGGTTGATTGTTTTAAGGGGATTATTTTAATATGACTCATGTAGATGCTATAACTGATAAGGTTAATGAGAATAAAAAGTATGATTTAGAGAAATCTAAGCAAGTATATAAGAAAATGGTTGATTTGTATAATCATAATAGATATGCCGAACTTATTAGTGAGTATTCTAATAAAATTGACTATTTTAATGAGTCATATTTATTTGATGTTAATTTTATTTTGGCATCGTGCCTACATATTGTTTTGGATTCACGTGCTTCAGCTAATTATTACATTAAAGCATTAGCCGTTGCAATTGACAAAAAAGATGTCAAAAATATCATCATTACATATATAAGATTGGCAGTTTTGGTGATTGAAAATAATGACTATACTATTGCTAAGTATTATATCGAGAAAGCTGAGGGGCATATACGTAAACTTAATGAAAGAAGTGCTATTATTGAAGCGTTAAACTTGTATATTTCAGCAGTTGAAAATCATAATATTGGTGATTGTTATCGCTATTATGATTTAATTAAGACAGATACATTTATCAAAAAATATGCTAATTTTGCACTTCATTCGAAAATTATGGGAGCTTATCTTCATATGCAGCTCAAAAATTATGATACTTCATTAAAACAGTATCTGTCAATTTTAGATGTATATGCAAATAGCTATATGGTTTCTAGTACGAGGCGTGGTGCTGATGTCTTAAAAAATATAGCTCTAATTTATTTTGAAAAAAAAGACTATATCAATTCACTACGTTATATTGATTATGCAATTAACTTTTATAAAAAACTAAAGTTATGTCTGGAAATTGAAATACTAAGAACTTTAAAGTTCAAAATCAATTTACTTCAAAATAACACTCTGGAGGCTTTTGATACAGCAAGTGAAACTAGTTTTATAAAAATTAAACCGCATGATTCTTTGAATTATAATTTATCGAGTATTTTAGACGATTATATAAAGCAGACTTTATTAAGTAATGCTTGTTTTTTATCAGAAGATGCTCAGGAATGTCAAAAATATGCAAGTTTAAAGGTCTATGATGAATTAAATCAGAATAGATATGAGTTGATTTACAAATTTGCTCGAACGGTTTATCAATTTAATTCGTATCGGGATATTTATTTTGCAATTAAAAATTTTGTGAAAGGTATTGATGAAAATGCCAATGTTGAGCTAAAAGTTGTCAAGAAAGATTCGGAGTTCTTTTATATATATAATAAGCATTGTGAAACTAATGATTATGAAAGTTTGCAACCAATAAGTGAATGTCCGATTGATAATGAAGTGATTAAAACCGAAAAAACTTTACATATCAAAACTGATAAGCGAGATTATGACTTTATCACTAATAGTGGTGTTATTTTGGAAGTGGACTTATCGTATGTTTTTTTACCGCTTGTTTTTGACAATGATTTAATGGGGATTTTGTCAGTTGTAAGGGGACGGAATACAAATTTTTCAGAATCTGATGTTAAAATATTAGAAACAGTTGGCCATATTGTGTCTTTGGCAATATCGACTATTAACAAGTATAATATTATTACTAAAATTAACCATAGCCTTGATAGCATTGTTAAAAACATTGATATGAAAAGCGTTGATATTTTTGAAATTGAGGAACGAGAAGTATTTACCAACTTCTATACTTATGATGGTTTTAAAAAGTCGATAGTTAAGCGTTTTAATTATTTTAATCCGCAATTAGAATTGACGTTTTTATTTATGGAGTTTGATAATTTTAAATTATTTAATTATAAATATGGTAATACTATTGGTGATGAGTTTATAGTGATATTATCTAAGATTTGTCGCAAATATTTTGAAAATTTTGATTATATACCATGTCGCTGTGAGGGGAATTTTTTTGTCTTTTTATTTTTTGATATTGATTTACCAACCTTAAAAAAGATGCTAAATTCTATTAAAGAAAATATTTTAAAGCTTAGTACAGTTTTTAAAACTGCAGAGCCAACTGTTTTGAACGCTCGTTTTGTAAAACGTGAACTAGAAGACATGGTTCAACTTGATGGTATAATTGAAAATGGTAAAAAGTTGCTCAGAAGGTAACTGTGTTTTGGAGTAATATATGGTTATATGTAATTTAGATTTGAAACGTTTGAAAACGTTGAGTATGGATAAACCAGATATTTTTGATAGAATAACCTTTTTGAATGATAAAGATAAAATCATCGATGAGTGTTTTTATATACTAGATAATCATTTTGCCAATATAAGTAATGATGAGATTTCTATTGTATATAAAGTGGCATCTTCGATGTATTTTTCTAAGAAATTATATGAAGAGGCTATTTATAATGCGACAAGAGCTCTTGATGTTATTTCTAATATTGATTATTCTAAACTTGCTACCGAATTATATATATTAATAGCAAAATCATATCAAAATTTAACTGATATAAATAAAGCTTTAGTTTATTATGCCAAGGCGATTTCCAATAATTATATCGTTAATGACCCAATAATAAGTGTGGAAATAATCAGTAATATTGCTTTTTTATATTATTATCTAAACAACTATAAAACTGCTTACAAATATTTTATGCTCTGCAAAAATTCTTTTAATTTTGAGCGGGACAAAAATTATTTTGTGACAAGTGTACTTAATTTTGATTTTTATATTGTATTTTGTTATCTAGAACTTAACCAAATTGATGAGGCTAAGGCAATTTATGATGTCTTAAAAAATAAAGTTTTTCCACTTGATAGCAAGATGTTTTATGATGTGCTGTTGTTAGATATTGAAAGCAGGTTTTTTGAATATCAAAAAGATTATAAAGCTTCTGATGAGATATTTGTCACTATTGACCAAAAGTATGATTTTGTCGAAGATGAATATTTAAAGTTGTATATTTTTTTAAATAGGATAGACAATTTATTTAAACGTGGTATTGATAGAAATTATAATGAAATAGAAAGTTTGCTTTTTTTAGCGGAGGAGATTGCTCGGCCAAGAGGTGATAATTTAAATTTATCTCGTATTTATTCTTATTATATGGAACTTTATACACTTAATAAAAATGTTAGCAAGCTGTTTACCGTTTATAAAAAGTATACACTAATAATTGATAAGCTTGAAAAGTTGTATTATGAGAATAATGTTTCGGCTATTGAATCGACCTATCAAAGTGTTCACACGATTAGGGAAAAAGTTAATTTTAAAGATAATGCTATTGATGAAACTATGCGTTCTATGATAACCGAAAATGAAAAGATTAAGTTAACTGAAGAGAAGTATTTTTTTAATGCAGTTTATGGTGTGATGTCTGAAATTGCTAATTTTACTAATTATAAAAAGGTACTGTTTCGTTTCAAAGAAATGTTTGAAAATATCATGTTTTTAGATCAAATTACTATTCTGGGTTATAATATAAAAAAATCAGAGTTTAAAAGAGAATATATTGGGGCTAATAATTTAGTAACTGAACTATCAAGTGATAGGTATGACGCTTTAAATTTAATTTTAAAATATTTAACTAATTTGGAACGAGAAGAGGCTTTAGTTTTTGGTACAAGTGAGGACATCTGTAATTTTACAGGCGAAAATCTTTATACGGAAATTGAAAATAAACTGGTATCATCGCTAGTTGCGATGACTATATCAATTGTGCATAAAGATGATACTTTGATTTGTTTTTATAGTTCTTCGGAAGATGCTTATAAAACCAAGCATGTAGATATGATTAAATTAGTGGTTGACTTTTTCCAAAATGTTTATAAAAATAATTTAAAATCTTTTGAGATAGAACACTTAGATTCTCGGAAAAAGTTAAGGTTTCAGTATTTTGATAATCTTAATGATTTGTATTATAAAAAAGTTTATTGTAATACTGATGGTGTAACCGGTTTATATAATCATAAAAAGTTTGAGAAGAATTTTAGGATGTTATTTTCAACTGAAGAAAATAGATTTGATTATTTTATTTCATTAACTTATATTT
>PDWI01003606.1_pt1 | contig 21649 bp, 21 predicted proteins | sample 1430891 | NCBI WGS metagenome assembly PDWI01 (sample SAMN01162508, study PRJNA174530) | Oral metagenome, whole genome shotgun sequencing project. | biome: Marine environment; feature: Marine mammal; material: Swab sample of the gingival sulcus; isolation source: swab sample of gingival sulcus... | reverse complement strand
AGAAAAACCGAACTAAAAAATGACAGTGTTTTTTCAAAATGTTTAAAATAAAGGCATATTTTCTCGGCTGGAGTAAAAACTGTGTCTTAATTCTAATATTTTCCCGGTACAATTAGCGAAGTTTTATTTTAGAGCGTATATGCTTGTCCCTACAAATTAATCTTTTCATCAACATAATATTTGTTTCGGTCTTGTGAGGTTCTCGAAACCAAATCGGCAAGTAAACCCGTTACAAACAATTGCGTTCCGAAAATAATAGCCAGCAAACCGAAAAAGAATAAAGGTCTTTCTGTCATGGCATATTGTTGCCAAAATATTTTTGCAACAGATAAATACAAAAGAACAACAAAGCCTATTACAAAGCTGAATACACCAATAGTTCCGAAAAAGTGCATCGGACGTTTTGCAAATTTGGTAATAAAAGTAATAGACAATAAATCAAGCGGTCCGTTAATAAACCGATTAAGTCCGAACTTGGTTTTTCCGTATTTTCGTTCTTGATGCTTCACGACTTTTTCGGTAATTTCAGAAAAACCGGCTTGCTTAACCAATATAGGAATATATCGGTGCATTTCGCCATAGACTTCGATGCTTTTTACAACTTTATTTTTATAGGCTTTCAGCCCGCAATTAAAATCATGTAATTTTAAACCGCTGACAAGGCGCGCCGTGAAATTATAAAATTTGCTGGGTAAATTCTTGCTGAAAAAGGGGTCATAACGTTTCTTTTTCCAACCGGAAACCAAGTCATAACCGTCCTCTTTTATCATGGAAAAAAGTTTGGGTATTTCATCGGGGCTGTCTTGCAAATCGGCATCCATTGTAATAACAACATCCCCTTTTGCCACCCTAAAACCTTCATAAATTGCTGCAGATTTGCCGTAATTCCTTCGGAACTTTATTCCCTTTACGGCAGGATTACTCGATGAGAGTTGCTCTATAATATCCCATGACTTATCCGTGCTGCCGTCATCAATCATAATGATTTCATAGGAATAATTTTGAGTCATGCACACTTTACTTATCCAATCATGTAATTCCGGCAAAGATTCTTCTTCATTCAGAATCGAAATTATTATTGACAAATCCATAGAATATACTTTTAGAATTTTCCACAAATGTAAATAAAATCTTACGAATATGACATTTTTTTTATTTAGGTATAAAATTTGATAAGGGACTTTATGAACTTACCAAAAATAAATATGTCCGGAGAAGTAAAAGTAATAGAGAAAAACAAAGTGCTCGGCGGATATACCTTATCTGTAAGAGATGATTGGGTATATAAGTTGAAAAAAATACATTTAAACGAAAGAGAAAAAAACAAATATTTAGAAGAATTCGGAGGAGAAGAAATAATCACTTTTGAAACTTTTTTTCAATGGTATAAGCAAGTTAAAAAAGGAAGACCCGAAGATAACACCCCCTCTAAATAAACATTCAAACTATTATTTTACAACACCTTCTCCCCCAACAAAGCACGTTTTAAAAAATATTTCCTAATTTTAGTCCCAAGGTAATTGTTCGCGGTTGGCAAGGTCCGTATATATAGCCGGCATCTCTGAACTCGCCTTTGTCATGTTTTGCTTGTGTTTGATTAAAGATATTTTTTATGCCTCCATAGAGTTCTAAATTTATTTCTCTTGAAAGTTTAAATGTATAGTTTAACAATAAATCAACAATGATAAAATCTTCCGATTTTTCCAATATCTCTCCTGAAATGATGTCGCCTTTCGCAATCGCATCTAATTCGGCTTGGCTTATATTGTCAGAGGCCGGGTTGGGTCCGAAATGCGGAACATACATACTGCCGGTATAATTAAGGGCAAGATTTACGTCAAATGCTTTTGTAGCATGCCAGTTTGCCGTAAAATATCCGTAGATGTCCGGAGTGCGCATGAAATGTTTTGATACGCTTGTTTCTTCGTCGCCCCAAGCTTGTTCTTTTAAAAATTCGCTTTTTTGAATGGTTAAGCCTAAGGAAGTTTCTAAATTTAAAGAGAAAAAGGTTTGATATTCAATATTGGCACCGGCAACATAAGCACCGTCTGTTGCATTTACTCTTAAATATTTAAAATTTCCGCTTCCTTCGGGAATTTCCGTAAATTCATCGGCAAAAGGGTTAATCAATTTGGTGTAGAAGCCTTCCACCAAGAAACTGTGTACAAAACTTCCCGTATAAAATTCGGAGTTTATGGATGCCGTAAAAGCATGCGAAGTTTCTTGTTTAAGGTTTTTATCATTGATGCGTTCTATTCTTTTAGCTCCGATGAGTTCAATATGTAAATCTTCATTGAATACTTGCGGGGCGCGGTATCCTTGTGCATAGCCGAATCTTAATCTCAGTTCCGGCATTATTTTATACATGAGGCTTGCTCTTGGCAAAAGCACTCCTTTTGTTATATCGGAAACAGCCTCCGCGTTTTTTAAATCTTTTACCAAATAGTTGTCATATCTTAAGCCTATTGAGGCATTGATTTTGCTTGATTTCCAGTCTTGTTGCGCAAATACTCCGGTTGTATTAACCATTTGATGCGTCAGTTGAAAATTAGGGCTTCCGCCTATGCCTAATTTATTATCGTCAAGCATGTTCATGTTGTTTTCAATACCAAAAACCGTTGTTGAGGGTGCAAACAAGAACTTATCCGAATTAATCACATATTGCGTTCCGAATGAAGCACTCATATCATCCGTTTTTCCGTATGCTTCGGGGTCTCTTTGAGCACCGTAATAGGAGTCTCTTTCAACTCTTTGCAATGCGCCAAATACTGTTAGTTTATCATATTTTGAGTTAGTAAATAAATCAAAAGCAAGATTTGCGCCCATGATATTATGGCTTAGTTGTTCGGTGATATCCGTTTCGTGCGGCAGGTAGTCTAATTTATTTCCGCCTCTTCGGAACTCATTAATTTTGTATCCGTCAAGTGATATTTTTGTTTTTATGGTGGGTTTGTAATATACATTAAACCCAAAAGTTGTGTTTTTCATTAATACGGATTCGCTAAATCCGTCTCCGTTTTCGTCATGTGCCCCTCGGTCTCTGTGCATGGCATAAACATAACCGCCGCTTTTGTTGTCAGCGCTTACTATGGATGCGTTGAAATTGATTTGCGAATCAAATGCCGGGTCGGCTTTGTGCCCGTGTTTGCTGCCTATCCCGATAAGGGTACTTCTGGCATCAAAAGAAAAACTGTTTCGCATCGGTTCTTTGGTAATGATATTTACTGTCCCGGCAATGGCATTGCCTCCAAAAAGAGCAGAGCCGCCGCCTCGCACTACTTCCAAACGCTCAACCATATTGGTCGGGATAAGTTCAAGCCCGTAAACACCTGCCAATCCGCTAAATACCGGGCGACTGTTCATAAGGATTTGCGTATAGGGTCCTTCCATTCCGTTCATTCTTAATTGTGTGAAACCGCAGTTTTGGCAATTACACTCGGTTCGCAAACCGGGAGTAAAACAAAGCCCTTCCGCAATATTTACCGATTGTGTGTTTGTCAGGAGTTCCGGCGATATTGAGGTGATAATCATGGGTGCTTCTGCTCGGTTGGTTTGATTTCTGTCGGCACTTACCACAACTTCATCTACATTTAGCACATCTTGCTCTAAAAGAAATTTAATTTCTGCAGTAGAGTTTGCTGTTGTAATAAGCTTTTGCGCCTGACTTTTAAAACCGTTGGCTCTTGCTTTGATTTTAAATGTCCCGACAGGGAGATTTTTCAGGTGAAAATGACCGGTTGCATCGGTTGATGTTACTATTGTTGTTCCTTCAATGGTTATGACAGCACCGGGAATACCCTCCCCTTCGGAGATTACGTTTCCGACTATATTTGCACCCTTGTATTTATTTTGAGTAAGTCCTGATATTACAGAAAGCAATAAGAATATTAATAAGAATATATATTTTTTCATTTTAATAGAATTTAGCTTTGACATAAAAATTTTAGCACAAAAATAGATGTAAGATGCTACATAAGAAATACCTAAATATGGGTATTTATTATCTGTTCTCAATTTAGAACTGCATTTATTTAAGTCGTATTTCGAGACTTTTGCAAAAGTAAAAGCAATTGCAAATTCCCTCTTGGAGAAGAGGGTGTAGGGAGATTGATTTCTTAGCTTAAAATATTGTTCAAAAGCAGATTACAATGTCAGCCAAATAAGATTAATCTTGTTTCCTGTCGCTTTTCTCAAATGCTTCTACAATTGGAGCAACCAAGCGGTGTCTTATAATATCTTTTTTGTCAAAATCGACAAAGCCAATTTCTTTTATACCTCTAAGAATTTGATGCACTTTAATTAATCCGGAACTTGTTTTTTTGGGTAAGTCAATTTGTGTCATATCGCCGGTTACGATAAATTTTGAGTTTTCGCCCATTCTCGTTAAAAACATTTTCAACTGCGGTACGCTTGTATTTTGCGCTTCGTCTAAAACCACTACGGCATCACTCAATGTTCTGCCTCGCATATAAGCCAATGGGGCAATTTGAATAATTCCTTGCTCCATTAATTTGTGCAATTTATTGCCGGGAATCATATCATGCAAAGCATCATACAATGCTTGCAAATAAGGGTCGAGCTTGTCTTTTAAATCACCCGGCAAAAAGCCTAAGTTTTCGCCCGCTTCCACCGCCGGACGACTTAAAATAATGCGTCTGACTTCATTGTTTTTAAGTGCTTTTACAGCCATTGCCACTGCCAGGTAGGTTTTGCCCGTGCCGGCAGGTCCGGTTGCAAAAATTAAGTCTTTTTCTTTGTATAATTTTACGAAATATTTTTGATTTTCAGATCTTGGGTAAATCGGTTTTCCGTTGTTTCCGTACAAAATAATTCGGTCGGAACTTTGTGTAGGTTGTATTTTTTGTTCAAAAATAAGATCAATATCTTTGACGCTTAATTGGTTGTATTGCTCCAAACGCAAACACAGTTTTTTTATAAAACTTTCAAACTCTTCTACTTCGGAATTTTCTCCGGATACTTTAATTTCATCACCTCGAAATATTTGTTTCAATTTAGGAAACAAACGCTTTATTCTATCAATATTCTTGCTTTCGCTGCCGTAAAAATCAAAGAGTGTATCCGGGTCTAAATATATTTTTTTTTCAATCATTTAAGTAATAATTTTGCCATACAAAGTAAATATTTTTTTAACTAAAATAAGAATTTTGCCGGTAATAACGCTTATATCAGACAGAAGTACGGAAGATTTTTTCTTGGGCAAATTAAAGGGGCGAATTTTGTCTATGTGTAATGATATTCATATCATAGACTTAGCGCATAAGATTGAACATTACAGTGTTTCTAATGCTGCATTTATTCTGAAAAACAGTTGGCGAGATTTTCCTGCCGGAACCGTGCATATTATAGCGGTTGATTGTGCATGCAACAACACGCAAAAGCATTTGATTGCCGAAATTCAAGGGCAGTATTTTATAACTTCCGATAATGGTTTGCTTAGTTTGGCTTTTGATGATTCGGATTTGCAAAAAATAGTAAAACTTAAACTTTGTGATAATAATTCTGCAATAATGCCGGCTATTTTTTCTTTTGCAGAAACGGCTTGTGAAATTATAAAAGGAAAGCGTATTGAATCATTTGGTGAGTTTTGCACCAACATAAAGAAACGATTGCTTGTGCAACCTATTTCTGACGACAACTTTATACTGGGTAGCATGATATATGCCGATAGTTTCGGAAATGCAGTCTCGAATATTAGCTTTGACTTATTTAACGAAGTTTCCAAAGGACGTTCTTGCATAATTTATCCGGGAACTTTGCCGGAGCCTATTAGGCAAATTAGTGTGCACTACAACGATGTGGAGGAGGGCGAAACAATGGCGTTTTTTAATTCTTTGGGCTTTTTGGAAATTGCCATGAATAAGGGGAATGTAACTGAATTAATGAATTTTAATAAAACAACAAAAATACGTGTAGAGTTCTATGATTAAACATATCTCTAAAATAATTATTCGGGAGGAAAGTATTGACATATTTAAAGGTTTGGTCGAAAAATTTATTCCGAAAATTCAAGCGGAAGACACTTGTTTGCATGCGGAAGTAATACAAGACACAAAAAATGTTGCACTTTTCTTTTCATATACTGTTTGGAAATCGCAAAAAGATTCGAACGTTTTTTTAAAGTCTGAAATTTTTAAGGATATTCGGGCAAATCTAGAAAATCATTTGGCTGAGCAACCGGAGACTTGGAGCACAAAAGTTGTGCATAAAACCGGGTCTTTAAATTCTTTGGACGAAAAAACGGCAGCATTTGAACGCATGATTTTTATTATGGATAAAATACGCAAGTATTGCCCTTGGGATGCGGCGCAAACAAATGAAAGTCTTCGTTCTCTGACTATTGAGGAAACCTATGAACTGGCAGAAGCCGTCCTAAATGCCGACGATGAAAATATAAAGAAAGAACTCGGTGATGTGTTTTTGCATATAATTTTTTATGCAAAGATTGCCGAAGAGAAAGGAACTTTTGATATTGCCGATGTATTAAATGCTTTGGCAGATAAATTAGTTTACAGGCATCCGCATGTGTTTTCCGATGTATCGGTTGCTGCAAAAGAAGAGGTGGAAAAAAATTGGGAAACGCTTAAGCTCAAAGAAAATGCCGAGAAGAAAAACAATACGGTTTTGGGCGGCATCCCCGAATCTTTGCCTGCTGTCATAAAAGCAGTGAGAATGCAGGATAAGGCGCGAGGAGTAGGCTTTGACTGGGAGGAGAAAGAACAGGTTTGGACTAAGGTGAAAGAAGAATTATCGGAGTTTGAAGAAGAATTGGCAAAAGCAGATAAAGAAAAATCCGAAGAAGAATTTGGCGATGTATTTTTTTCATTAATCAATGCTGCACGCTTATATGGTATTGACCCCGAAAATGCACTTGAAAAAACCAATCGAAAGTTTAAAAAACGTTTTAATTATCTTGAAAATATGACCTTGAAAAAAGGACGTTCTTTAAAAGAAATGAGTTTGGATGAAATGGAAGTTTTGTGGCAAGAGGCTAAGAAAATATAAGCCGCATTGCGAGACTTTTGAAAAAGTAAAACCAAATAGCTAACTTTATAGAAGATGCAAAAGTCGGAAGACCGAAGTCGGAAGAAAAACGCTTATGCTTGTTTGCTGCGAGTGCGTTCTTTGCGATTTTCATGGTTTTTGGCAAATTGCAAATTCCCTCTTGGAGAAGAGGGTGTAGGGAGATTGATTTTTGTATTAGCATTAAAAACCTTATTTTCCGTTCAAACCTTAGTAGAAAAAGATAATCAAAAAAATCAACCTTATTAGCTTATTTTTATAGCTAAAAGCCAAAGACCAAGAGCCAATTAAACAAAAAGCGCAACAATAAATCCCTCTTGGAGAAGAGGGTGCAGGGAGATTGATTTTCTTGAAAAAATAAAATACCGGACAAACAGCTTGCGATAAATGAAAAGGCTGTCTTTCCATGACAGCCTTTCAATTTTCTGTGCTTCAAGTTAGGCATTCATTTTTGCCAAAGTAAATTCTCTGCCTTTTTCCAGTGCTTCAATATTGGTTGCAACAATTTCTTCGCCTTTTCTGCCAAAAATTTCTTTCAGTGCAGATTTAAAACTTTCGAAATCCATATCAATAAAAGGAGATGCAGCACCCAGCATGACGATATTTGAAAATCGTGCAGACTTAATCTTTTTTGCAATATCGTCGGCATCGATGATGATATGATTTTTTATTTTTCTTATTTCGGCATATACATCTTCAATATTCGGATAATTCGGAATATTTTTAAAGGGTTTTGAATTGGTAACCAACCAACCGTCCGGTTTTAAAAAATGAACATAGCGCAAGACTTCCATAGGTTCTACCGAAAGTATAACATCAGCTTTACCTTTTGCTATCAAATCGGATAAAATCGGTTGGTCGGATACACGCATATTCGATGATACATCACCGCCTCTTTGGCTCATGCCGTGTACTTCCGATTGCTTCATGTATAAACCGTTTTGCAAAGCTGCTGTTCCAATGGTGGCTGCTATGGACAAAATTCCTTGTCCGCCTACTCCTGATAATATAATATCTGCTTTCATAATGATTATTTTTGTGCTTTTTGTTTTTTTCTCATTTTATTTTTACGTTCCAATGTTCGCACACATTCTCTGTGCGGAATAATAACCGATACGCCTTCGTATTCAATTTCCTCTCGTAAAATTTGCAAGGCTTCTTGATGATTTCTTTTTAAAGGAATGAACGTGCGAATGTGTTCTTCTTCCACGCCTAAACCTTTGCAAATTTGGTGCAAACGATGTTCGGCATGCGAACTTTGTCCGCCGGTCATGCCGGTGGTGTCGTTATCGGAAATAATAATGGTAATCGGTGTTTTCTCATACACGCAATCTAACAAACCGGTCATGCCGGAATGCGTAAAAGTAGAGTCGCCGATAAATGCAACCGCATGTTTTAATCCGGCATCGGCTGCCCCTTTTGCCATAGTGATTGATGCTCCCATATCAACGCAGGTGTTAATGGATTCTAAGGGAGCTAAGGCAGATAATGTATAACATCCGATATCGGAAAAAACACGACCTGCACCGTAATCTTGCATAACTTCATTTAGTGCGGTAAAAACATCAATGTGTCCGCAACCCGGGCATAATGCCGGAGGTCTGCCTTCAACAATCGGTGGTATAATATCTTGCGAGGCTTCTTCCAAACCTAATGCTACGGCAACCAAGTTCGGGTTCAATTCGCCGTCTCGCGGCAAGGTGTTGTTTAAGCGTCCTTTAATTTTTTCATCACCTAAAACTCCGGTCAATTTATTTTCTATCAGCGGATAGCCTTCTTCCAAAACTAAAATTTCATCACATTCTTTGTATAATTTCTGAATCATTTTAGAGGGCAAAGGATATTGACTTATTTTAATGTGCGGATAAGGGATTTCTTCCTTTAAGAAGTTTTCTTTTAAATAATTGTATGCTATTCCGGAAGCAATGATACCGAGCGATTTGTCTTTGCCGTCAATATATTTGTTAAATTCCGAATTTTCGGAAGCATCTCTTAAATTTACTTGATTGCCGATTAGTTTTCTGTAATTTTTTTTGGCAATGGAGGGCAATAAAACAAATTGTCTCAAATCATCGGGAAAACTGTTTTGATTTTCCGATTTGGTCGTTTTTCGTTCAATTCCGGCTCTTGAGTGTGCCAATCTGGTTGTGATGCGAACAAGCACGGGAACATTAAAACGTTCTGAAAATTCAAAGCCGCCGTAAACCATGTCGTAGGCTTCTTGTTGATTTGTCGGTTCAAAAACCGGCACAAGTGCAAAATCGGCAAAATATCTTGAGTCTTGCTCATTTTGAGAAGAGTGCATACTCGGGTCGTCGGCAACAACAATGAGCATTCCCCCGTTAACTCCCGTAATGGCAGAGTTCATAAAAGCATCTGCGGCAACGTTTAGTCCAACATGTTTCATACACACCATTGAACGTTTTCCGGCATAAGACATACCCAATGCCGATTCCATGGCTGTTTTTTCATTGGCAGACCATTCGCTGTGGATATTTTTTTCTTTGGCAGATTTGTTCTTTTGAACATATTCCGTTATTTCGGTTGAAGGAGTACCGGGATAAGCATATATCCCCGACATGCCTGCATCTAAAGCTGCTTGAGCTATGGCTTCGTCTCCTAATAATAATAATTTATTCATTATATTGAGATTTTATTGTTTTAATTAAATTGAAATTGTGATTTTTGCAAATATAAAAAAAATAGAATAATAAACTTTATGTAAAATGTCTCGGGTTTGTTATTTAGAATTAATATATATAAGAAGTTTTGTTTTTATGGGTAAATTAAATTTTAAAGATTTAGGAATAGCATCTTATTCGGATGTATATAAAATTCAAACGGATTTGTTTAATCAACTGTTAAATAAGAAGATTGCGGGCGAAAAAACGGAAGGCGTAATTTTGTTTTGCGAGCATCAACACGTGTTTACTATCGGAAAAAGTGGGGATAACAATAATTTGCTGGTGGATAATACATTGATGCAAAAAAAGAAAATTGACTTTTTTCATACGGACAGAGGCGGCGACATAACTTTCCACGGACCGGGACAAATTGTAGTGTATCCGATTATTGATTTAGATAATTATAAAAAATCGCCCAAAGAGTATGTTTATATTCTCGAAAACTCGATAATAGAAGTTTTGAGCCGATACGGAATAAAAGGCGAAATAAGTCAAGGGAACATTGGTGTATGGCTGGATGTAGGAACAGCAAAGGAGCGGAAAATATGCTCTGTTGGCGTAAAAATAAGTCGAAAAATTTGCATGCACGGACTTGCCCTAAATGTCAATACGGATCTAAGCTATTTTAATTATATAAATCCTTGCGGGTTTACGGACAAACAAATGACTTCCATGCAAAAAGAATTAGGGACAAAGGTCGATACCGAACGAATTAAGTCAATGATAAAAAATGAGTTGGTACAGCGATTACCGGAGGCGGGCTAAACCTTTATTCCGTTGTCAATAAACTTAGGTCATCTTATTCTTTATTTTTATAAGATTTTGTTTTTGGCGTATGTAATAAGACGTCAATATTGGATATTTCGAAATTTACCTTGTTTTGATTCCAGATATATGCACTAAAATATAATTTTTCCTCGACATTATTAAACGGAGGAATAGAAATATGATTTTGAGTAACATCTTCCTCTGTTACGGATAGATTTTTCCAAAGTAAAATACTGTCTTTCGCATTTCTAACTTGATAGACTAAGCCTATGTTTTCATATTTGGCAGCCGAAATATTAAAAGAAACATCAAATATTTGTTTGCTATTGGCAATCGGTATTTTATCTGCTAAATTAAAAAATTCAGCAGCAGTATGTGTTATACTATCTTTATTTTCAAGGGAAAATATTAGCTCGTGCTCTAAGGCTTGACAATACATACGGGGTGAAATAACTTTATTGTTACGCGAAACATACAAACTCATATTAGAAAAAGTACTCAACTTTTTGGCAAGCTCCGATTTCATGGCTTTATTTTCTGATATTGAAATATTTAAGTTTGAATCGACTTCATATAAAACATCTTCGGATAAATAATAGTTTCCACACAAAAAATCTACGACCTCTCTATTCGTATTCATAAAAGCGATGTTTTTATCTGTGTTTGTTTTATGCAATAAATGTTCGCCGAGCGAAGTGCTTATTTCGGGCACATTATTAATATATTCAGCCAAAAAAGACAAGAGCGTTTCCGAAACATCTAAATGACTTGCCGTTTCAGTGAATACATGAGAATCTTTTAATTTTTCCGAGAATATAATCAATGGCACATGATATCGCTTTAAGGAATTGGCAATCGGAACTTCTGTCATAGGGTGGTCGCCGGTAATTAAGAAAATAGTATTTTCATAATCGTTTCTTTTTTTATGTGCATCAAAAAAATCCTTTAAAGCATCATCTAAAAATAAAATCGTTTTTAAATATTTAGCGTGCGTTTGATAAAATGTTTCGTAGCCTTTCGGAGTAATTGCATTTAATTTTTTACTGTAATAGGCTTCATCATCAATAACATAAGGCGAGTGTGTGGTTCCGGTAAAATAAATGTCTAATCTTCTTTGTTTCCCTACGGTATCTATTACTTGCAATGATTGCTCGAACAAATCTTTATCCGTGTATCCCCAAAAGAAGTTGTCTTTGCCGACTATTATCTTATTATAATTATCAGAAAAATTCTTGTTATCAAAAATTAAATCGATGTCATTATACTTAAAAAAACGGTCTTTTCTATGAAACCAAGCTCCCTGCCCATAATAAAAAGATGTATAATAATTGTTGGCATTAAGCACCGAAACAAGAGAAGTATGAAGCGGTAAGCCGTCTTGCATTGTAAACCCTCTATCGCCATAAGGCAAACCGCCTAATATGCTTGGGACAACCGCATAAGAACGTTCGCCTAAGGTGAAAAACCTGTTCCAATATAGACTTTTGTTTTTTAATTGATGCAAGAAAGGCATAAGCATTGCCCCTTTGTATTCGTGGATAAAATCATCGTTTAAACCTTCTATTATAAGAATTACAATATTAGGTGCTTTATCGAAAGTTGCGAAATAAGGATTAAGCGCAGGCTCTCTTTTGATTTTATACATCAAAGGATAGCTTTCGCTGATAAATGTTTTTTCCGGATACAGCTTTTGAAATGCAGCAGCGGTATTTTTTGTTTTGTCTTTTGAAGCCAAACCATATCTAAGCGATTTGTATGCAAAGTAAAAAGGTTTATTAAGCACAAAATCATTGTGTTTTTGAGGTATGACAGATTTTGCGATAAAAAATAAAGGTAAAGACAAGAGCACAAAAGCATATATAAATTTTCTTGCGCGTTCACTGAATTTTATTTTGAATATACGCCATACGAGTAAAGCTATAAAGCCCAACAATAGCACAAAAGCAATTCCTGTTATAAGAAAATCAGTATCAGAAGTGCTGACCGTAAAATAGACTTCTCTAAAAGAATACTTAAAAAGAAAAGTATCAAGAGGTGCCAATTGATTTATAAAATAAGCGATGCTCGCAAAAAAAAGTAAGCTGACAAACAGAAGCAAGATTACATTTATCGTATTTGCAATAGAATGCCGGATTTTACAGAATAAAAGAAATATGAAAAAATAAGCTACAATAAAAATGCTTGCTCCAAGAACGTCATATACAAGTCCTTCTAATTCATAAAAAAAGACATCTAAACCAAAACCGTATTTATAAAATATCAAAATAGTTTCAATAGTTCTAAACAATAAGAGCAAAGCATATATTGAACATATTATTTTTAAATATCTTTTAAACAGTGTCATTATTAAGTTCACTTAAAAATTTGATTTACAAAAGTATCATATTATAATTAGCCCCCCAAATCTAAGCCGCATTATTATTTAAGTAAACGAAAACAAAAACCACACCTCACATTAACCAATTAACAGCCAAAGCATTATCCCCAAACAAACATTTATTAATTATGAATGATGAATTAAGCCGGAAGACGGAAGACCGAAGTCCAAAGTCCGAAGTCCGAAGCCGGAAGAAAATTAAAAATCTTTAGCAAAGAGCACAATAGCAAATTCCCACTTGGAGAAGGGGGCGCAGGGGGATTGAATTTCAGTCAGTCAAAAATCAAAAAATCATGAATACTCTAAAATGTTAAAACTCTATCACTGTCAATAATCCACTCCGACAATGCTTTCATGGTAGATTTTTCAGCACCGTCGAAATATGGATGATTTTTATAAATACCGCAACGAGACATACATGTTCCGCAAACTTTTACGATAACTCCCTTAGCAATTAGCTCTTTAAGCATTTGAGATAAATCTTGGTCATAGTTTTCCGGAGCTTTGCAAACATCTCTTGCCATATCAACCGAATCGTTCATTAAAAAAATACGAACTTCTTGTCCTGCACTTCTTAATGTTTCGGCAAGTCTGAGTCCGTTCCAACTTACGTCCGTATTATCATAAGGTTCTCGGTTAAAAATTATCAAAACTTTCATATCTTCTGTATTTATTATTTACTTCGTTTAACAATTGATTATTCTATTTCTAAGCAAAGCTTATATTTGTTGAAATTTAGTATAAAACTCAAAATATACAAAGCCGCAAAGCGTATTTCGCAAAATTAATTTTTTCATGCAATATCGCAAAAAATACGTCAATGTTTATGATAAAAACCCTAAAATCGAAAATAATTGTAAATTTATCCTGTTTTTATATTACTTTGCTTCTCTAATTTTGCATTATGAAACGCCCATGATTAAGGTTTAATCACACAACGGAATGATTATAGGGACGGAAATTGGAAGTTGGACAAAAACCTTGCGTTCTTTGCGGTTAAACCAAGCCAACGGCTACAAAATATAAACATATGAAAACAAGCTTAAACAACAACTTGCGAATGATTGAATTTATTCTGTTATTTTTTGGCTTGCCTTTGTTTATATTTTTTGATTCAGACTTTATTCATCCAAGCATTATTATTGCTCCTTTGCTTTTCTTAATTTTCATATACCTTGCCAAGACAAAAGAGTTCAGCTTTAAGGAATTAATTCAAATACAGTTAAAAAAGAAAGCACTTTTAATACATGCTTTTATTGTAACGCTTTGTTCAATCTTCTTATTTTCATGCGTTTATTTTTTTGACCATGAAAATCTGTTCAACCTGCCGAGAAGCAACCTGTTAGTTTGGACTATATTATGCCTTATGTATCCGTTATTTTCTGCCTACGGACAAGAAATTATTTATCGCGTATTTTTATTTTACAGATACCGAACAATTTTCAAAACAAAAAGAATGTTTATTCTTGCGAGCAGCGTAAGTTTCAGCTTTGTTCATATCGTTTATTACAGTCCTATTTCAATCATTCTGACCTTATTCTTGGGCATATATCTCTCAACAACTTATTTAAAAACAAAAAGTGTTTTATTCACCTCCATTATTCACAGCATATTCGGAAACCTTATTTTCACGATTGGGTTGGGCAGTTATTTTTGGTTAGATATGGAAAAATGGATTACCCAAGCTGCATTCATAATTTTAGCTCGATAAATAATGCGGCTTTAACCTAAAATCCGCAAGGGTTTTTAGGTTTAGCAGAAAATTTAGAAAATTTTAACCGATTATTCCAAGTTCTTGCACAATTAATAAAAATTATCGGATATTTGCCGAAAAATTACACTCGATTATGCACAAATTTTTAAGAATAATACAAAACCGAAATCTAATTCTACTCTCAGCTTTATTTTTTGCATTTCAAGCTCCGGAGTTTTCAACATATACAAAAGAATACACCATATTTATATTGGGTGCGGTTATGACTTTTTCCATGACCGGCATTCACTTAAAACTATTAAAAGACTATAAATCAACCTTAAAAGTTACATTTGAGGCTGTACTTTATAGTTTTATTCTGCAAGCAGTTCTTCTTTTGGGAATTGCTTATTTTGCCACCGACGATGCCGTTTTTAACGGTTTTACGGTTATTGCCGCAACGCCGCCCGGAGTTGCCGTCATTCCGTTTTCATTTAGTTTTAAAGGCGATTTAGACTATTCTTTCAGAGCCATTCTGGGAACTTATCTTATTTCGATATTCCTGTCTCCTTTAATCATTTACTTATTTGCCAAAGGTGCCTTTCTTGACCCGATGATTATTGTAATGATTATTGTTAAAGTAATTGTTGTCCCCTTGTTGTTGTCTCGCTTGCTCCTAATCAAAAAAGTATATCCTTATGTAGAAAAAGTCAGAGGTAAAGTGGTTGACTGGGGCTTTGCTCTCATCATATACACTGCCGTTGCCGTAAACAGAGGGCTGATTTTATCGGATTTCTCCGGAGTTCTTTTAATTTCGGCGATTATTTTTCTGAGCACTTTTGGTATTGGCGCACTTTTTCTTTTTCTCAATCGCAAGAATGAAAACAAAAAACAAATCATCAGCAAAAATCTTTTATTAACGGTTAAAAGCTCCGGCTTTTCCATTGCAGTTACCTTGATATTATTTGAACAAAAAGCTGCCGTACCGGCTGCCATACTCAGTATTTTTGTATTGCTTTGGCTTATCAGCTTAAACATTTACTATTCAAGAAAAAGCAAAAAAGACAAAAAACTTGCTTTATAAAATATTGTTTTTTCTAACAATAGCCGTTAAAGGGTTGCTGTTATTATTTGTTGTCGTGAAATATTTTTTTTGAATGATTTCGGGAGCATTTTCCACGACATAGCTCTGCCCTGTTATATCAAGAAAATGGATGTCATTATAATCATTCCCCAAGCCCACCGTTTCCGACAAAGGAATATCCAGCAAAGAAGTCAAATAATCCAAAGCCTTTCCTTTGTTGGTATTTTTCGGGTAAATTTCCATCCATACAGAAACATTGTCAATAGGCGAACTTGCACGAATAATGCTATATTCCGAGAACTCATTTTCGATTAAGCCGACAATATCCTCCTCCGGCGAAATAATGATTATTCGGCTTGCTTCGCCCAAATCATCCGTATTTTCAAGCGGTTTTGCATAGGCAGCATAGTGCCTGTTTAAAAAATCAAAATCGGGATTACTGTTTAAAAACCTTTTATAATAGTATGTATGACTGTGAGGAATTTTATTTCGGACTTGAAAATCAACTTTAAGCACCTTTAATTTTTCGACTATGAACTTTACCTCTTCAAGAGGAAAACATTTTGAATGAATTATCTTCTTATTCTGAAAATCCATTATGCCTCCGCCGGAATCAAAAATAAGATAATCAATCGGGAAATTATTTGTGGCAACTTCATTAAAACTGAACAAAGAACGTCCGGTTGCAATAATTCGTGTAATGTTTTTTAGACCTAAATCATATAAACTTTGCAAATCTTCGGCACCCACTTTTTTATCGTCATTCAGCAGTGTTCCGTCTAAATCAATTACAACTGCTTTATACATTCTTTGAAAATTATTGTTGATTTTTACTTAAAGCATTAAGCTCTTCTACAAATTGCTCAATGGCATCATCATCAAATCCTTTTTCGCGGGCGGCTTCTTCCAAAGTGCCCCATATCGGTTCACCGCAAACAATGCAACGTATGCCTTTTTGAGATAAAAAATGAACCGAAAAAGGATATTTTTCAATTAAATCTTCAATTCCTATATCTTTTGTTATCTTTCCTGTATTCATACATTATATATTATGTGTACAAAAATAGGAAAGATTTTGTCATATTAAAACCGGTATTTGAATTTTTATTATTTTTGTGCGATATGTATCCGACTTTTCTGTATATAGTTTCATTGCTATTATTTTTCTGTCAACCCGCTTTGGCACAACAAAGCAAGTTCACGGACAAATATCTTGATTATATTTTTTCGGGCAACTATCCGCAAGCGGCAAAAATTATGTTATCGGAAGAAAAAAAAAATCCCAACAGCTTGGATGTAAAACTTGCCGCCGCACATTATTATTCTGTAATGTATGAAATATCCGGCAATAAACAAAAAGATTTTTCGGCTTGCAAAAAATACGCAAATGCTCTTGTGCGCTTATCCGAAGAAAAAAAAATGACGGACAGCGAAACTGTTTTTCAAGTTATTTCGGCAAAAGCACTGCACCTAAAAATACTGATGCACAAAAAAGAATACCTGCAAGCCGCCAAGACCATGCAAGCCGTTATTGCAGACTTTAAATATGCCTTAAAACACGACCAAAATGAAAAAATGAAGCTTATAGCCGGGACATATCGCTATTATATCGAGATTGCCAAAGAGGACTATCCCCTCCTCTATCCTATTCTGCTGCTCTATCCATCAGGAAATAAAGCAAAAGGTTTAAAACAGTTAAACGAATGTGTGCATTCAAAAGACAAATATGTTCAAACAAAAGCTTTACTGCAATTGGCAACAATTTATTACCGCGATGAAAAAAATATCGAAAAAGCCATTGTATATTTTGAAGCACTAAGCCGAAAATATCCGAACAACTTGCTATGGCAAACGGAGTATGCAAAAGCCTTAAAAAAATATCATCTTACGAAGCAATACAATATGCGCCGGCAAATTATCAAAGCACTTATTACAAAAAGCACTTTTTTAACCAACACACAGCGAAATTATTTTAAAACAGAAAACGAATTGTAAAATCTTATATTTGTCAATGCAACTTTTTATGACAAATAAAAGTCTGATGTTTGAAAGGCAATGATTGATTTACCTGAAATAATAAAAAAATGCAAAGCATACGACAAAAAAGCGCAGAAAGAATTATACGATGTATTTTCTCCGGTGCTTTACGGAATATGCTTGCGATACGGGAACTCAAAGTCGGAAGCCGAAGATATTTTACAGGAAGGCTTTGTTAAAATCTTAACAAAAATTAATGATTTTAAGGACAAAGGCTCTTTTGAAGGTTGGATGAAAAGGATTATGGTTAATACGGCAATAACCCATTATCATAAAAACAAAAAACACAATGAATTGTATGATATAGATACAATAAAAGAAACTGACAGCGAACATTTTGTTTTTGACGATAATGATTTTACGCAAGAAGAGTTAATGTCGGTTATCAATAATTTACCCGAAGGGTATCGCATAATATTTAATATGTATGCCATTGAAGGATATAAACATAAAGAAATAGCCGAACAATTAAACATAAGCCACAATACATCAAAATCGCAATATTTAAGAGCCAAAGAAAAAATACGAAAAAGTTTGGAAGAATTATCAAAAGAGAAAATAAGAAATGACAAATAAAAACAACATAGAGCAGCTCTTTAAAAAAACATTTGAGACATACGAGCAGGTTCCGTCCGGTACGGTTTGGAAAGGAATTCAGCGTAAAATATTCTTAAAAAAGTTTTTAACATACAGTGCTTTCAGCCTTAATTTATGGAACATTGCTCTGCTTGTGGGAATATTCTCGGTGTCGGCATATTTTTTAAGATCAAATATCGAGAAAAAAGCGCTTGCCCAAGAAGAAAAGATTACAACAACAATACATATTGACCAAAAAGAAGCATTAAACACACAAAAAATTACAACTGCCGGAACGGATGTAAACAAATTGAAAAAAGCACCGAAAAATAAAACTGTTGCCAAGCAAGAAAGCATTAGCAAAGTTTCAAAAAGCACATCAGAAGAAGATATTTCGGAAAACGTAGAGGAAATAATCTCCGACAGTGAAAAAACAGAAAAGATAAATGCAAAATTGACGCATAAGGAAAAAATGCCTACCGTGAAATTAGCCGATACTCCTCATGCAAACTTTTCAGTCAGCTCAGGCGAGTTCTGTGAACCTGCCGAGATTTCTTTTAGCAATCTGTCGGAACATTACGAACTTCTTCATTGGGACTTCGGAAACGGAGAAAAATCCCTGTTGAAAAATCCGACATATACATTCAAAACTGCCGGTGTTTACAATGTTACACTTACGGTAAAATCCGGCAGTTCTTCTGATTTTCTAACAAAACAAATTATTATACACCCAAAACCGGAAACAAGTTTTATGATTAACAAAGCCAAAAAGCTGTTTAATACCGAGAATGTTTCATTTATCAACAATGCTTCGGGCTATTCAGCATGTATTTGGAACTTTGGAGATACAAACACCTCAACGGAAATTAATCCTAAGCATATTTATAATGAACCGGGAATTTATAAAGTCTCTTTAATCTGCATCTCGGATAACAACTGCTCGGATACCGCATTTATCAATAATGTGTATATACAAGATTACACGCATAAAATAAAATTTCCGACAGCTTTTGCTCCGGACAGAACGGGATACAGCGGCAATTGGCGCAATTCTGCCTATCCAAACACAATTTTCCATCCTTTCTGTAAAACGAAGCTATATAATTATCAGTTGCAAATTTACAATAAATACGGAACGCTTGTATTTGAAAGCCATGATTTTGAAACCGGCTGGAACGGCTATTTTGAAAACAAGCCGGCAAAAACGGGCGTATATATTTGGAAATGCCGAGGTAAATTTGAAAACGGTGAATTATTTGAAGAAAGTGGAAATGTAACCTTATTGCACACAGGCAATTAATAAATGTTTATACCTGTTTATGTAAAAGCCGCATTTATTTGCGGCTTTTTTATCCCGCATTTCGAGACTTTTGAAAAAGTAAAGCCAAGAATCTAACTTTGCAGTCGCAGAAGCTTCAAAAGTCGGAAGACCTAAGACCGAAGTCGGAAAAAAAACGCTCATGCTTGTTTGCTGCGAGTGCGTTCTTTGCGATTCTTATGATTTTGGCAAATAGCAAATTCCCTCTTCTCCAAGAGGGATAATGCGGGTTAACAATTTTCAGTTCTCAATTTTCTTCCGACTTCCCGCTCTAATCGGGTTTTAATTTTTAATACCTCATTTTTAATTACTTAAGTGAGAGCTACGCCGTTCAAAAAAAATTAGCATTTTGGTTTTACTTTTGAAAAAAATCTCGAAATTCGGCTTAAATAAGCAAGATTGGATAAGCAGCTGTAATATTTTTTGTCTATTTTTGTATCGGCTTAAGCCGAAGATTTTTTCATTATGAAAGAAAGTACAAACAAGGAATACAATAAGTCGCTTAATCTTGCCATTGATTATTTAAATCAACATTTAAACGAGCCTGTTAATTTAAAAACAATCGCACAAGTAGCAATGATTTCGGAATTTCATTTTTGCCGAATATTTAAAGCCTATATCGGCGAACTCATAGGCGCTTATATGAATCGTTTGAGAATGGAAAAAACGGCTCATTTACTGCAAATTTCCAATAATACGCTTTCCGAAATTGCCGAAAAAACAGCTTATCAATCGCAGCATTCGCTGTCCAAAGCTTTTAAAAAGCATTTTGGCATTGCCCCGTCCGATTTTAGAAATTTGAATACATATTTATCGGCAAAACCGGCTAAGCCCAAACACAATACAATGGAGTTCAGCCCTAAATTTGTGAATTTGGAAGAAAAAAATTTAGTTTACATACGCATTATTGCCAAATATGGTTCAAGCCTTGAATATTCAAGAGCTTGGAAAAAATTGATTGCCTTTGCCGACAGTAAAGATTTGATGAATAAAAATAGCGAATATATTGGTTTAAGTTTTGACGACCCCAATATTACGGAAGAAGATAAATGCCGATTTTACGCTTGCATATCCACCGATAAAAAAGTTAAAGCCGAAGGCGAATTTGGCACATACACCATTGAGGGCGGAAAATTTGCCATGTTTGTGCATAAAGGAGCCTATTCGGGTTTAAACGATTTGTATCAGGCAATATATTCGGATTGGTTGCCCGATAACTATATAAAAATTCGCAACAGCAATACGTTTGAAAAATATGTAAACAGTCCCGATGAAGTAAAAACAGAAGATTTATTAACGGAACTATATATTCCTATCAAATAATTTAAAATTGAAAATGAGTTTTGAGCCGGAAGTTGGAAGACCCTGTTACAGAAACCAAAGACCAAAAGCCTATAATCAAAAGCTGAAAACAATTATAAATACATTAAAATTAAAGAATATGGCACGACCAAAAACAAAACAAGATTTGATAGAAGCAGCTGCTGCTAATTTTGAAAAATTATGGAAAACAATTGATTCGCTCACTGAAAAAGCATTTTCCACCGAGTTTGATTTTTCGGATAATCCCAAACTAAATGAAGCGCATTGGCAAAGAGATAAAAATATAAAAGATGTATTGGTGCATTTATACGAATGGCATCAGTTGTTGATTCATTGGGTAAAGAAAAATCAATCCGGCGAAACCCTTAAGTTTTTGCCCGAACCTTATACCTTTAAAAATATAGCCGATATGAATGTGAAGTTTTTGGAAAAACACCGGCAAACACCCTACGAAAAAGCTGTGGAGATGTTGAAAAACAGCCATCAAGAAGTGATGAAAATTATTGAAACCTTTAGCAACGAGGAACTCTTTACCAATAAATATTTTTCATGGACAGGCACAACAAGTCTTGGGAGTTATTGTGTTTCAGCTACATCGAGCCATTATGATTGGGCAATAAAGAAAATTAATAAGCATAAGAAAAATGTGAAATGAATCAACTTAAAGAAGAGATAATTCAAAAACATTGTTTTACAGATTTGGTTTATGGCAGAATTAATAAAAAGCTCTGCCTAAACTTTTCTAAAA
>PDWI01003605.1_pt1 | contig 21650 bp, 18 predicted proteins | sample 1430891 | NCBI WGS metagenome assembly PDWI01 (sample SAMN01162508, study PRJNA174530) | Oral metagenome, whole genome shotgun sequencing project. | biome: Marine environment; feature: Marine mammal; material: Swab sample of the gingival sulcus; isolation source: swab sample of gingival sulcus... | reverse complement strand
CTATTATATTTCAACTATTTATGACATACAATCTAATATGAATTTATTACAGTATTTTAAGTAAAGATGCCGTATCCTTCTCTCCCTTTAAAAAATAAAAAAACGATTTCAAAACTAAAGCTCCTCCCTCTAAAAAAAAGATTATTGATTTTATTCATCAATCTTCGTTACCTTTGTAGTAAAGATTTCACATTAGATAAAAATGTATATTATAAACTCTATATAAAAGTTAAAATTATGATTAAAGTTGGGATTAATGGATTTGGTCGTATTGGCCGTTTAGTTTTTCGTGCCTCTCTTTTAAGAGATGATATCGAAGTTGTTGCTATCAATGATCTTGTTGATGTAGATTATATGGCCTATATGCTTAAATACGATTCTGTACATGGTCGTTTTGATGGCACGGTTACTACAGAAAACGGGATGTTGGTTGTAAATGGAAAAAAAATCCGCGTTACTGCTGAAAAAGATCCAGCTCTAATTAATTGGGGAGCTGAAAATATAGAATATGTAGTTGAATCTACTGGACGTTTCCTAACAAAAGAATTAAGTGAAGGCCACATTAAAGCCGGAGCTAAATATGTAGTAATGTCTGCACCTTCAAAAGATGATACTCCTATGTTTGTTACTGGGGTTAATCTTGACACCTATAAAAAAGGAACACAATTTGTGTCTAATGCCTCTTGTACAACAAACTGCTTAGCACCTCTTGCGAAAGTCTTAAATGACAATTTTGGTATTGAGATGGGATTAATGACCACCGTACATGCTGCAACAGCAACACAAAAAACTGTTGATGCTCCTAGCCAAAAAGATTGGAGAGGCGGTCGCTCTGCTATTGGAAATATCATTCCCTCTTCTACGGGAGCAGCAAAAGCTGTAGGAAAAGTAATTCCTGAATTAAATGGAAAACTTACTGGAATGTCTTTCCGTGTTCCTACAATGGATGTTTCTGTTGTTGACTTAACAGTTCAATTAAAAAAAGGTGCAAGTTATACTGATATCTGTAAGGTTATTAAAGATGCTTCAGAAGGAGATTTAAAGGGTATTCTTGGCTACACTGATGAAGATGTCGTTTCTACAGATTTTACAACAGATCCTCGCACTTCTATTTTTGATGCTAAAGCAGGTATCGCTCTTAACAATAACTTTGTAAAACTCGTTTCTTGGTATGACAATGAATGGGGCTATTCTAATAAAGTCCTATGCCTTATTGCTCATATGTCGAAAGTAAATAATTAATAAATCTTTAAATAAAAAATTAGCAAGGACAATATTCTCTTTCATAAACAATAAAGAGATGTCCTTGCTTAATTTTTAAATGTGGTAATTAGAAACAATATTTATTATCCTTAATTTATTTTATCTATCGTGAGTCTAACTAAAAAAGTACAAGAACTTCTAAATACAATAAAAGAGCTAAAGGCTGAAAATCTTGACGAAGTAGAAAATCTTCGAATAGAATATTTAAGTAAAAAAGGAAAGGTTCAAGCTCTTGTTGAAGAATTTCGTTCTGTTCCTAAAGAAGAAAAGCCCATACTTGGGCCATTACTAAACGAATTAAAGCAAACAGCTCTTGATACAATTAATAAGTTAAGAGACACTTGTACTATAAAAGAAAACACGTCTAAAGAAGACCTTTCTAGAACATCTTTCTCTACACCATTAGGTACAAGACATCCTTTAACTTTAGTAAAACAAGAAATAACAGAAATCTTCTCAAAACTAGGATTTAGTATTGAAGTTGGACCTGAAATAGAAGATGATTATCATGTTTATTCTTCCCTAAACTTTGCTTCAGACCATCCTGCAAGAGATATGCAAGACACTTTTTTTGTTAATAGAAATCCTGAAGTAGTTCTTCGCTCTCATACTTCCTCTGTTCAAGTACGAGTAATGGAAAGTCAAGAACCTCCTATTAGAGTTATTTGTCCTGGAAGAGTATACAGAAATGAAGCAATTTCTGCTCGTGCTCACTGTTTTTTTCATCAAATTGAAGGCTTGTATATAGACAAAAATGTTTCTTTCTCTGATTTAAGACAAGTTTTATTCTATTTTGCTCAAGAACTCTTTGGAAAAGAAACGAAGATCCGTCTTCGTCCTAGTTATTTCCCTTTTACTGAACCATCTGCAGAAATGGATATTTCTTGCAATATTTGTAGTGGTAATGGTTGTTCTTTTTGTAAAAACACGGGATGGGTGGAAATTCTTGGTTGTGGGATGGTAGATCCTAATGTACTTGAAAACTCAGGTATTAATTCAAAAATCTACTCTGGATATGCTTTTGGATTAGGCGTGGAAAGAATTACTAATCTAAAATATAAAGCTAAAGATCTTCGCTTATTTTCTGAAAATGATAAAAGATTTTTAAAACAATTTAAAGGAGTTCATTAAATAGAGAATGGGTGTCAAAAGACACCTTTTCCTCTTCTCTTAATCTCCCCCAATTATGCACCCTTTATATCATAAGATAGAAGAAGAATTAATATCCCTAAAAAAGAATTCTTTATTAAGAGATTTAGATAATAATATTGCTAACAAAATAAAGAAGCCAATTCTAAATCTATCAACAAATGACTATTTAGGTTTAGCAACTGATGACAAATTTCTTTCTCAATTTCTCACTTCTTCACATTGCAATCATTCTCCAATAGGGGGTAATGCATCTAGACTTATAGGTAATTTTCATAGTGCTTATACCCTAGAAAAAAAAATTGCTATGGGGTTACAAAAAGAAAGTGTATTACTTTTCAATAGTGGCTACCATGCTAATACTTCAATTCTTCCAGCTATTTGTTCTTTAGATAAAGTACATATAATTTCCGACAAATTAGTTCATGCCAGTATTATTGATGGAATTACTCTATCAAAAAAGGAAACATGGACACGATTCAAACACAATAATTCACATCATCTAGAAAAGATTTTAGAAAAAATTCCATCAAACGAAACTGCTATTATTGTTGTTGAAAGCCTATATAGTATGGATGGAGATTGTACAGATTTACATAAACTCGTAGAGCTAAAAAAGAAATATAAAAATACTCTTATTTACCTTGATGAAGCTCATTCTTTTGGATGCTATGGAAAAAATGGATATGGATTATCTGAAGAGCTAAATGTTTTAGATGAAATCGACTTTTTTGTTGCCACTTTTGGAAAAGCTTTTTCAAGTATGGGGGCTTTCATTGCTTGTAGTAAGAATATTCGTTCCTTGTTAATAAATAAGTCTAGAGCTCTTATCTACTCAACCATGTTACCTGAATATACTATAAAGTGGAACACTTTTGTATTTGAACAACTTCCCAGCTTATACTCTAAAAGAGAATATCTACACAAAATTTCTTCTTTGGTAAGAAAAGAACTTATTGCTAAAGATATGCCAATAGGAAAAGGTGATAGCCATATTATTCCAATTATAATTGGAGAAAATAACTCTACATGTTTACTTGCTGAAAAACTACAAGAAGCAAATTATGATGTTAGAGCAATTCGACACCCCTCTGTCCCCTTTGGAACAGCTCGATTACGCCTTTCTCTTTCTGCTTCTATGCAACTTGATCCATTATATACTTTTATCTCAATATTATCTAACAAACTATAAAAATGGAAACTCTTTTGCTCCCCTCTAAAAACTCTTCTCATGATAATATTCTTATTTTTTTTAATGGATGGGCTATGAGTTGGGATGTAGTATCTCATTTGACATCATCAAGTCATTACGATATTTTATTTGTTGAGAATTATAAAAATGATGATTTTTCATTTAACTTCACCCCTTATAAAAAGATCACAATTATTGCTTGGTCTATGGGGATTTGGGCTGCCCATAGAATTATAAAAGAACTACCTATTTCTAAACTAACAAAAGCTGTTGCTATTGGAGGTACCCCTATTCAAAGAGATTATAAATATGGAATTCCTCCAGATATTTTTGATGCAACACTAAAACTTTTAGATGAAAAAAATAGAGATAAATTTAATAGAAGAATGTGCGGAGGAAAAAGACTAAAACATCTACGCAACTGTTTAGAAAAAAGGTCAACAGAAGAAATTAAAAATGAATTAGAAAGAGTAAGAGATATACATTTAACCTCTTCTCCTCACTCCTTAAAAAGAGAGGATTGTTTTTGGACTAAAGCTATAATACCTGAAAAAGACAAAATTTACCCTCCTCAAAATCAAAAAAACTATTGGAATAGCCTTGGAGTTAAGACTATTATACTTCCCAATTTAGATCATTATATCTTTGATAATTTTAGTAGTTGGGAGGAAATTTTAGAACTATAATATTTTATGAAAAAAAATGATAGAATTATTTTAGGATTTAACAAAGCTTTAAAATCTTATGATAATGCTGCTGTTGTTCAAAAAGAAATAATCTCAATTTTAGTTCAGCAAATTCCTTCTAATTTATATCAACCTTCTAAATGCTTTGAATTTGGTTCAGGAACAGGATTACTAGCAAAAGCTATAGAAAAAAAAATTAACATCAAAGAATGGCATATTAATGATCTTTCTCCTGATTTTCTAAAACAACATCCATTTAAAGAATACCCAAATTCTTATTTTTATATTGGAGATGCTAAATTCGTTACTCCGTTTAATAAAACGGAGTATTTTGATCTCATCGTATCCTCATCAACAATTCAGTGGATGGACAAGCCATTTGATTATATTATTAACTTAAAAAAATGTTTAGCAAAAAATGGACTTCTCCTTCTTTCTACATTTGGAGAAAGAAATTTATTTGAATTAAAAACAATAACAAATAAAGGTTTATACTACCCTTCTTTTTCAGATTGGGAACTTTTTCTAAATAAACACTTCTCGAACATTCAAATATTTGAAAAAAATATTACAATAAAGTTTTCAAGTATTTTTGATATATTTCGTCATTTAAAAGCAACAGGTGTAACCCTTATTCCCAATAATTCTGCTTCTTTTCTCACAAAAGCTTCCATCTTAGAAGCTGAAAAAAAATATCGTCAATTATTTGCTCTTAATGATAATATGTTACCTTTGACATATAATGCTATTTTTATAATTGCTTATAAAAAATAACCCTTTAAAAACATTACTTAATTATGCAAAAATCAAGAATTTTTACTTATTTATTTCTTTGCTGCTTGACTTGTTTTGTTTCTTGTAAAGAGAACTCACATATCAATGCAACTTTTCCTATTACAGAAAAAGGGAAGAAACTATACATTATTGATCAAGAAAATTCATCTATAATTGATAGTCTCATTATTTCTAATGAAAAAGAAGTTATTCCTTTTACTCCTCTGGAAAAACCAAAGTTATATGGGCTTGTTGTAGATAATAAAACAACTATTTTTATCCCAGAAAAAGGAGAACTTAATTATGATTTTATCGGGGGACATATAACAGGATCTCCTCTTAATAATTCTATTTGTGAGTTTTATGATAATCTTAATAAATTAGAAGAGAAAAAAGCTGAAACCAAAGACTATTTTTCCCTTGCTAAAGACTTCTTTCTAAAAAACAAGAATACACAAGTTGGAGCTATTGGTTTACGCTATTGTATTGTGACAACTGAGAATACAGAAGAACTATGTCAACTGATGGAACAGGCTTGTCCTGATATTCTTATGATTCCTCGTATAAAAAGAACAAAAGATGCTTTAGCTAATTTAAAAAACACTTTACCAAATAAACCTTATGTTAATATCATCGGAACTGATGCTAATGGGAATAAACGTGAATTAGCTGATTATGTGGGCAAAGGAAAATATGTTCTTGTAGACTTTTGGGCATCTTGGTGTGGACCTTGCAAAAAGGAAATAAAAATTCTCAAAGAAATTCATAAAAAGTACTCAAAAAAAGGGCTTATCATTGTTGGTATAAGTGTCTGGGAAAGAGAGCTTAATGATCATCTTAATGCCGTAAAAAAATTAGATATTCCTTGGGAACAAATTATAGATTCTCAAAAAAATGCAACCCAACTATATGGTATATTAGGAATACCTCAAATACTTTTAATAGATCCTAATGGTACTATCGTAGCTAGAGATCTTTATGACGACTCTATTGAAAACACAATAGCTCCTCTTTATAAAAAATAAAAAAACTGTAATACATAAAAAGTCTGTAAGAGTTGTATTTACTTCTCTTACAGACTTTTTTTTGATAAAGTAAAAAATATTATCTTTACCTTTGTTTTCAATAAAACTTCAACATCTATAAATAGATCTCCCCTTTTTCTTTTTATAAAAATCTTTTTAATCAACATTTCACTTAGTGAATAAAAGTGAAAACATATATGGCAAATAAAAAAAAATATACGAGAACTGATCTAGAAGCTCTTTCTGACACAGAACTATTTATCCTAGCTAAGGAAACTGGAATTAATTTAGAAAATATAGATATTGCCCAAGCAAATAGAACGGAATTTATAGACCTATTGGAAGCAGCAACATCTAACTCACAAAAGAAAAAAACTACAAAGAAAAAATCTTCTATTGATTCGAGTGAAAAAAAAGAAGCTTCTTTAAAAACAGACAAGACAATTTTGACTTCAGACAATTCTACGATAACAACCGAACATCCTCAAACTATAGAATCTGCTGAACCTAAAGATAAGCCATCTAATCCAAAACTTTTCACAAATAAAAAAAAGGAAAATACTTCGATTTTACTTAATGAGGTACTAAGCTCAGAAAATCAAACAGAAGTCTCCCCCACCATTGAAAATGAAAAGAGGAACAATATACAAGATGCACAAAGCAATGAATCTTCTAATAAAAAGAAGAAAAGAAAAAATTCAAAAGTTGAACGTTTTAACTTCTCTGACAACTTACTTTGTCAAGGTGTTCTAGAAATAATGTCTGATGGATACGGATTCCTTAGATCTGCAGACTATAACTATTTAAGTTCTCCTGACGATATTTATGTATCACAAAATCAAATAAAAGAATATGGGCTAAAAAGTGGAGATGTTATCTATGGTACTATTGATCTCCCTAAAGAAGGCGAAAAATATTTTCCTCTAAAAAAAGTAAAGTTAATCAATGGATTATCTTTAGAGAAGATACAAGAACGTATTTCATTTGATTTATTAACACCACTTTTTCCTGAAGAACAATTTGAATTAGAAGTCTCCGAAGGAGAAAACTCTGTTAATGACAAAATGTCAATGAAAATCATAGATTTATTTTGTCCAATTGGGAAAGGTCAAAGAGGACTAATTGTTGCTCAACCAAAAACTGGGAAAACAATGTTATTAAAAGACATTGCAAATGCTATTGCCTCTAAATATAATAAAAATAAAGATCCTTTAAGCCAAGCTATTCATTTAATTGTATTACTTATAGATGAAAGACCTGAAGAGGTTACAGATATGATTCAAAATGTAGATGCAGAAGTTATAGCTTCCACATTTGATGAACCTGCAGAACGTCATGTAAAAGTTGCTGAAATCGTTCTAAATAAAGCTAAAAGGATGGTTGAATGTGGACATGACGTGGTTATTCTTTTGGACTCTATTACTAGATTAGCTAGAGCTTATAATACGATACAACCCCCTTCTGGGAAAATACTATCTGGAGGAGTTGACGCTAATGCCTTACAAAAACCTAAACGTTTTTTTGGTGCTGCTCGTAATATAAAAGATGGAGGAAGTTTAACAATAATAGCTACAGCATTAACCGAAACAGGTTCTAAAATGGATGAAGTTATTTTTGAGGAATTTAAAGGAACAGGCAATATGGAGCTTCAACTTGATCGAAAGTTATCCAATAGACGAATATTTCCAGCTATTGATATTGTTGCAAGTAGTACTAGAAGGGATGATCTTCTTCTAAAAGAAAACACTATATCTCGTATTTGGATTTTACGAAGTATGTTAGCTGAAATGAACTCTCTTGAAGCCATAACTCATCTAAAAAAAGCTCTTGAAGGATTTAAAAATAATTCTGAGTTTATAGAATCTATATCTCCTAAATAATCTTATTATCAATTTAGTTTGAACCTTTACAAATATTCGTATGTTTATCTAATAAGTACTACTAATATAAATATGAAAGGATCTATTTTATCTGATTTTGGGAAACTCGTTGATAACAAAGAGTTAATGCTCGTTCACATAAAACTTAATAAAGGAGAAACCATTCCTGCACATAAACATTCCAATCAAGATGTTTATTTCACTCTAATAAAAGGAGATGTTATCGTTACTCTTGATGAAAATGAAACTCACAATTTACATGAAGGTTCTGTTTTAAATTTTGATGGAAACTATAGTATTGGAGTAAATGCTAACGAACCTAGTGAATTCTTTGTTTATTTAATTAATAAAATCTAATTATGGCTATGAGAGATCATCTACCTCAGGTAGATATACAAAGCCTAACTCGACTACTTGAAATTAAAGAAGAATTCACTTCTGGAAAAATCTCGTTAGAAATTGGAAAAGAAAAAATGCGACAAGAATTAGGATCTGTTCATCCTTATGAAATAGCTATTGCAGAACAAGAATTAAAAACTCTTGAAGATGACGAATGTCGTAAAGAAGATATCCAAAGTATGCTTGACTTATTTGGAGATGTTATGGATCTTAGTCGCCCTAATCTACCTGAAGAACACCCTATAATATGTTACTATAGAGAAAATGATGAGATGCGAAAGCATTTAAAATCAATTGAAGACCTTATACAGTATCCTGTTATAAAGAATCAATGGTATGAATTATATGATCTTTTAGCACAATTTAGAATTCATTTATCTAGAAAACAAAATCAACTTTACCCTGTACTAGAGAAAAAAGGCTTTGATCGTCCTACTACTACAATGTGGTTACTTGATGACTTTATTCGTGATGAGATTCGTGACACTCGAAAATTGTTAGAAGAAGGGAAAGAGGACGAATTCATTGCAATACAAAAAACAATTATTACGGATATCTTAGACCTAATGCAAAAAGAAGAAACGGTACTTTACCCAACATCTTTAGCAATGATTACTCCTGATGAATTTGAAGATATGAAATCTGGAGATGACGAAATTGGATTTGCTTGGATTAAAGTTATTCGTAAAAATCAGACTCAAACACCTACTTCTCCATCAGATAATAATAGTGGAAATTTTGCATCTGAATTATCAGAATTACTATCTAAACATGGCTATGGACTAGGTAAAAATGACGTACTTGATGTTGCAACAGGAAAGCTAACCTTAGAACAAATAAATTTAATCTACCAACATTTACCAGTTGACATTTCCTATGTTGATGAGAATGAACTTGTTTGCTTCTATTCTGACACAGATCACAGAGTTTTTCCTAGAAGTAAAAATGTAATCGGAAGGGACGTTAAAAATTGTCATCCTAGAACAAGTGTTCATATTGTAGAAGAAATTATTGAAAAATTTAGAACAGGAGAAGAAAATACCGTTGAATTCTGGATTAATAAACCGAACTTCTTCATCTATATTTATTATGTTGCTATTCGTGACAAAAATGGAAAATTTAGAGGTGTATTAGAGATGATGCAAGATTGCACCCATATCAGAGCTCTTCAAGGGTCTCAAACACTTCTATCTTGGTCTAAAAAAGAGCCAGAAGAAATAATTGAGCCTGAGGCTAATGAAGAAAAACAAGCATCTTCCTCCTCTTCTTTAGAAATAAATTCTGAAACAAAATTACAAGACCTTCTTAATTTGTATCCTTTTCTAAAAGAAGAACTTCCTCTTATTAATTCAAAATTTAAGATGTTGCAGACTCCTCTTGCTCGAATTCTTATTCCTAAAGCAACTATATCTGAAATGAGTAAAAGAAGTGGTATGCATATGGATGATCTTATTAAGAAAATAAGTCTTTGTATTAAGAATAAAACCAATTAATTATCTATTTATAATATCTTTATAAAAGATTAATATAATAAACATAAAAAAATGGCTATCCAAAACAATCATTTTATTGAATGTTGCTACGACCTATTTGCTGGTTATGGTAATGAACGTAATTTAGTAGAACAAGCTACTGCAGAAACTCCTCTTCAATATCTTCATGGTATTGGTATGATGATACCTGCTTTTGAAAAAGAATTAGAAGGATTAAATAAAGGTGATAAATTTGATTTTGAATTATCGCCAGAGAATGCTTATGGAGAAAAACGAGAAGATCTATTACTAGAATTAGATAAATCTCTTTTCTTTAATGCTGAAGGAGAATTTGACAGTAATAATGTTTATGAAGGAAATGTTATTCCCATGATGACTGCTGACAATCAAAAAGTTGAAGGTATGGTAATAGAAGTTTCCGAGGAAAAAGTAAAAATGGACTTCAATCATCCTATGGCAGGAATGCATCTACACTTTGTTGGACAAATTATTGAAGAACGTCCTGCTACAGATGAGGATAATATGAGAATTCAAGCTCTATTACATCCTCAAGGAGGAGGATGTGGCTGCAACTCTGGAGGCGATGACGGTGGTGGTTGCTGTTCTAGTGGAGGTTGTGGTGGTGGATGCCACTAAGAAAAAACGCTCTTTAAAAACAAAAAAAGACCCTTGAAATAATATTCAAGGGTTCTTTTTATAATATATAATAAAATTCATGAATAGTTTTGGAAAAATTCTCAGATTTTCTTCTTTTGGAGAATCTCATGGCCCTGCTATAGGTGGAACTCTTGAAGGGATTCCTGCTGGATTTAAAATAAATATAAACCAACTTAATGAATTTATTAAATATAGAAAACCAGGAGAATCTTCTTTTGTTTCTCCTAGAAAAGAACCTGATGAAATAAACTTTCTTTCGGGCATCAATGACGACAATACAACTATTGGCTCTCCTATTAGTTTTGTCGTTTTCAATAAGGATATTAGAACTAAGGACTACACTTCTTTAAAAGAAGTATTTCGCCCATCTCATGCAGATTTCACCTATTTCCATAAATATGGAGTCTCCCCTCTATCTGGTGGGGGACGTTCTTCTGCAAGAGAAACTATTGCAAGATGTATTGCTGGTGGTATCGTATTACAATGGTTAGAAAAATATTATTCAATACAGATCCAACCATTTATTTCTCAAATTGGAAATGTTAAACTAACAAAAAACGAAAAATCTAAAATTGATCTAAACCAAACCTACTCATATATCTCTAGAATTCCTTGTCAAAAAAAAGATTTAAAAGCTCAACATTTACTTAAACAATGCTTAGAATCAGGAGATAGCGTTGGAGGGATTATTGAATGTAGAGTTAAAGGGCTTCCCATTGGACTAGGAGAACCAATTTATGACAAATTGTCTGCAAGATTAGCTTATGCAATGTTGTCGATAAATGCATCTAAAGGCTTTGAGATTGGTGATGGCTTTATGCTTTCTTCTTCAAAAGGGAGCTTAATAAATGACCCCATATCTATTAACAAAGAAGGGGATGCCTACTTCCTTTCTAATAATATGGGCGGTGTGCTTGGTGGAATCTCAAATGGTGATAATCTTGAATTTAAAGTTGCATTTAAACCCACCCCATCCATATCCATTCCTCAGAAAACAATAACAACAAATAATATTCCAACAACAATAAAAATAGAAGGAAGACATGACCCTTGTCTAACCATACGAGCTGTTCCTATTGTTCAAGCAATGACAGCCTTAGTTATTGCTGATTTTATACTTCTACACAAAAAACACTTATGATTAATTTCGAGAAAGACCTTAATAAAGTACAACTTCAAGCAGTACGTTATAATGATGGACCTGCTTTAGTTATAGCTGGAGCTGGATCGGGAAAAACTCGAGTCTTAACCTACAAAATTGCCTACCTACTTGAACAAGGATATAAACCTGAGAATTTAATGGCTTTAACTTTTACTAATAAAGCTGCAAAAGAAATGAAAGATCGTATATCTTCAATGGTTTCTTTTGAGGAAGCAAATCCTTTAAAACTAGGCACATTTCATTCTATTTTTTGCAAAATTCTTCGTAAAAATGCCCCATTATTAGATTTTAAATCTAATTTTTCTATATTAGAACCAAGTCAAACCATTTCCATATTAAAACGAATAATTGAAGAGCAAAATTTAGATAAACATCTTTATCCTCCAAAAAATATATCAAAAAAAATATCCAATTTAAAAAACAAGAATATATCTCCAGAACAATATTCAAGAAGCTCAGAATTAATTTTGGAAGATACAAGGATGGGGATGAAAGATTTTCATATCTTATATAAGGAATATCTTTCACAATGTAAGGTCGCAAATTGTATGGATTTTGACGATTTGCTCTTTTTATTTAATTCCTTACTAGATTCCCATCCTCAAGTTTTAAAAACTCTGCAAGAAAATATAAAGTTTCTCCTAATAGATGAGTTTCAAGATACTAACCCATTACAATATGAAATTGCAAAAAAAATAGTAGCAAAAAATAATAAAATATTTGTCGTTGGTGACGACTCTCAAAGTATATATGCTTTTCGTGGCGCCGATATTAATAACATTCTATCCTTTAGAAGACATTTCCCCAAAAGTGAAATGTTTATTTTAAATGAAAATTATAGATCTACTCAAAATATTGTTAATATATCAAATCATTTAATTAGAAAAAACACTACAAGAATTAATAAGGTTTTAGTATCTAATAATGATATTGGGAAGAAAATCTCTTTATATGAATTTGCAGATGGTATAGAAGAAGCAAATTCTATAGTTGAATTTATTGAAGATAGCAAGAAAAAAAACTCGGAAGAAAAATATTCCTCATTTGCAATCTTATATCGGACTAATGCACAAAGTAGACTTTTTGAGGAAGCTTTTTTAAAACGAGGAATCCCCTATCATATATACGGAGGACTATCTTTCTACCAAAGAGCTGAAATAAAAGATATATTATCTTACTTAATTCTTATACACAACCCTGAAAATAATGAGGCATTTATTCGTGCTGCTAAATATCCTGCTAAAGGGATTGGAGCAAAGACTTTAAAAATACTACAAGAATATTCAAACAAGCATCAATGTTCTTTATTCTCAACATGCCTTCTATTAAATGATGAGAAGGAAGAAATATCTCATCTTATTCAAAAGAAAGGAAAAAAATCTATTATTGATTTTATTCATTTGATTTTATCTCTAAAAGAAGATATGCAAACAAACTTTTTTTCATGGGTTCATTCTGTCATAAAAAAATCTAACATTTTAAAAGAATTAGAAAAAGATAAACAAAACAATTCTGAAGAAAAGCTCAAAAACGTTGTTGAATTTTTATCTATTACACAAGATTTTTATCAGAATTCTTTAGACACATCTAATGAAGAGCAAGAAAAAATTAGCAATACAAGAGAAAGCATGCTTTCTTTATTTTTAGAAGGAATAACTTTAGCAACAGATCAAATCGATGAAAATTCTAAAAAAAATAAAGACCAATCTGTACATCTAATGACAATACATGCTGCAAAAGGGCTAGAATATAAATACGTATATATAGTTGGACTAGAAGAGGGCTTATTTCCATCCATTCCAACTATTCTAAATAGTAGAAGAGAAAATGAGACAGAGCTTTTAGAGGAAGAACGTCGGCTTTTATATGTTGCAATAACTAGAGCTCAAAAAGAATGCTCTCTATCTTTGGCAAAACGCCGGATGATCTTTGGTGCTTTTAAAGAATTCCAACCCTCTTCTTTTATAAAAGATTTAGATCCTTCTCTAATCAACTTCTTTGGTGTGGTTAATTTTTATGAAAATAAAGCTGAAAAAATATTATATGAAGCTCAATATAAAAAGCCTACAGCTAACAATACAAATCTCACAAAAAGTTTTAGACCTTTACCCCAGCCTAATAAACAGAATTTAAATAATTCTGTTCTATTTAATAATAAAGATAGTGTGTTAATTAAAGATGCTTCAGAAATTAAAATTGGAGACAAAATTTCTCACAAAATATTTGGGATAGGCATTATATCTAATATAGATGGAGAAAAAGATAATGCTATTCTTGAAATAAATTTTGAAGATGGAACTACAAAAAGTATTATCCTTCGCTTTGCTTTTTTAAAAAAGATAATTTAATCCCAATATATTTATCATTTCTCTTTTTTACAATCTGTCATCCAATCTTCATTACATAATTTTATTCCATCAACTCCTTGAACTAGAGTTATAGAATCTTCATCTATAAAGGTGGTTATTCCCATAATAATATTGCTAATATAAATTAAATAAAAATTATAATAACAAAAGTATATTTTACTCTAAATACAAGCAATCCCCTTTTTTTAGTATTATTTTATTTTTTTTGATTAGTTCATAGTCTTTTATTATTAAAAAACAATAAAAGTTAGATACTAAAGTGTTTTTTGAAAAAATCCATTAGTAAAAAACTCTTTTACAAGAACTACTTCCAAAAGAAAAAAGTTATCTTTGTAAATAGATAATTTGATCTAAAAAGGATTTATTTTCTAATTAAAATAGACTTTTTAGCATATAGTAATATAAACGAATATGATAGATAAAAATACACAAAACGAACAAAAATATTCAGCTAGTAATATTCAAGTATTAGAAGGTCTTGAAGCTGTAAGAAAAAGACCAGCAATGTACATTGGAGACATTAGTGAAAAAGGATTACATCACCTTGTTTATGAAGTTGTAGACAACTCTATTGATGAAGCTTTAGCTGGATACTGTTCTGAAATAAAAGTTACTATATTAGAGGATAATTCTATAAAAGTTGAAGATAATGGTCGAGGTATTCCTGTTGATATTCATCCAAAAGAACAACGTAGTGCTTTAGAAGTTGTAATGACTGTCCTTCATGCTGGAGGAAAGTTTGATAAAGGATCCTATAAGGTTTCAGGAGGTTTACATGGAGTTGGTGTTTCTTGTGTAAATGCTTTATCCAATCATCTAAAAGCAGAAGTTTTTAGAGATGGAAAATCATATATTCAAGAATTTGAAAAAGGAAGTCCCTTATATCCTGTTAAAGAAGTTGGAATTTCTAACAAAAGAGGAACAACAATTACATTTACTCCCGACGATTCTATATTTTCAACAACAGAGTATCAATTTAAAACATTAACAAATCGTTTAAGGGAATTAGCTTTCTTAAATGCAAAACTAAGGCTTTCTATTACCGATTTAAGAAATAAAGATAAAAATGGTTCTCCAATATCTGAGGAATTTTATTCTGAAGAAGGTCTAAAAGAATTTGTTGAATATATTGATAAAGGTAAGACAAATATATTAGAAGATGTCATCCACATAAAAACTGAACGTTTAAATATTCCTATTGAAATTGCAATGACTTATAATCAGGACTATCAAGAGAATGTCCATTCTTATGTCAACAATATCAATACAATTGAAGGAGGAACACACCTAACAGGATTTAGAAGAGCCTTAACTAGAACTTTAAAACAATATGCAACAGATTCAAAAATGCTTGAAAAAGCTAAAGTTTCTGTAGAGGGAGATGATTTTCGTGAAGGTTTAACAACTGTTATTAGTATAAAAGTTGCAGAACCTCAGTTTGAAGGACAAACCAAAACAAAACTGGGCAATAGTGAGGTTATTGGTGCTGTAGACCAAGCTGTTAGTGAAGCTTTAGCAAACTATCTAGAAGAAAATCCTCAAAAAGCTAAAACAATTATTGAAAAAATTATTTTAGCTGCTCAAGCAAGACATGCTGCCACAAATGCCCGTAAAAACGTCTTAAGAAAAAGTCCTCTTGGAGGAGGTGGACTTCCTGGGAAGTTAACTGATTGCTCTAGTAAAGATCCTGCAAAATGTGAATTATTTATTGTCGAGGGAGATTCTGCTGGAGGAACCGCAAAACAAGGTCGAGACAAAGAAATTCAAGCTATCCTTCCCTTAAAGGGAAAAATCTTAAATGTTGAAAAATCCATGCAACACAAAGTGCTTGATAACGAACAAATTAGGAATATCTATACAGCTCTAGGGGTTACAATAGGAACTGAAGAAGATAGTAAAGCTTTAAACCTATCAAAAATCAGATATCATAAAATTATTATTATGACAGATGCTGATATTGATGGAAGCCATATTACAACCCTACTTCTAACATTCTTTTATCGTAATATGAGATTATTAATAGAAAAAGGTTATGTTTATCTGGCAACTCCCCCACTTTACCTTTGTAGCAAAGGTAAAGACAAAGAATATTGCTGGACAGAACAACAAAGACAAGCTTTTATTGATAAATATAGTGATTCTAATGGTGCAAAAATTCAGATTCAACGATATAAAGGTCTTGGAGAGATGAATGAGGAGCAACTTTGGGAAACAACAATGGATCCTGAAAATAGAATTTTAAAGCAACTAACTATCGAAAATGCAGCAGACGCTGATCGCACATTCTCTATGTTAATGGGGGACGATGTTGAACCTCGTCGAGATTTTATAGAAGAAAATGCCATCTATGCTAGAATTGATGCCTAATTAATATAATTTTTATATCTATTTAGTAATAAAAGCTTTATAGATATAAAGTCTTATTTTATTGTTAAGAAATAAGACTTTAATATACTTTGCACATATAAAATGAATAAAGGAAATAATAGAAAAAAAAAGAAATTTAATCCTCTTTGGATTTATCTATTTATAGGATTAGCTCTTTTCTCATCTCTTTTTATAAAAACAACAGGTTTAGATAAAGAGGTAAGTTGGAGTGTTTTTCAAAAATATGCAAAAAATAAGTCTTTTGATGAAATTATAATAGATAGATCTGAAAATATAGCAACAGCAATAGTAAATTCAAAGAAAATTCAGCAAATTTACTCTAAACAAGAAATTAAAAAAATAGAAGGGAATAATTTATTCTCATTTTCTAAGAAAGGCTCTATTTTTAAAATAAAAACTTCAATCCCATCTGTTGACAGAGTTGATGATTTTATTGAGAAGAATAACATCGTCGCAAATATAAAATATAATTCAGACAATTTTAATTTCTTATATTTTCTCGTAAATTATTTCCCTATAATTTTAATTGTTATTTTTTGGATTTTTATGTTTCGTCGAATGTCTTTCTTTGGAGGCAAAAAAGATGGAACAGGAGGAGGTCCTTCTAATATTTTTAATGTTGGGAAATCAAAAGCAAAACTACATCAAAAAAATAGTGTTGAAATAACATTTAATGATGTTGCTGGATTACATGAAGCAAAGCAAGAAATAGAAGAGATTGTACACTTCCTTAAAGATCCTAAGAAATATACAACTCTAGGAGGAAAGATCCCCAAAGGAGCGCTACTTGTTGGCCCCCCAGGAACAGGAAAAACTCTTTTAGCAAAAGCTGTTGCAGGAGAAGCTCACGTTCCTTTTTTTTCAATGTCTGGATCTGACTTTGTTGAAATGTTTGTTGGAGTGGGTGCCTCTAGAGTTCGAGATCTTTTTGCTCAAGCAAAAGAAAAATCTCCTTGTATCGTTTTTATTGATGAAATAGATGCTGTTGGTAGAGCTAGAGGTAAAAACAATAATATGGGAGGTAATGATGAAAGAGAAAACACTCTTAATCAGCTTCTAACTGAAATGGATGGTTTTGGAACTAATAGTGGGGTTATTGTTTTAGCTGCAACAAATCGTGTAGATATTTTAGATAATGCCTTACTAAGAGCAGGACGTTTTGACAGACAAATTCACGTAGATCTACCTGACATTAATGATAGAAAAGAAATTTTTAAGGTTCATATGAAAAACCTAAAACTTTCCGATAAAATTGATATTGAAAATCTATCTCGTCAAACTCCGGGTTTTTCTGGAGCAGATATTGCAAATGTCTGTAACGAAGCTGCTCTTATTGCTGCAAGAATGGATAAATCTGCTATTGATAAAGATGATTTCATGAATGCTGTTGACAGAATCATTGGAGGATTAGAAAAAAAGAATAAAATAATTACAGAAGAAGAACGCAAAAGTATTGCAATACATGAAGCAGGACATGCTACAGTTAGTTGGAAAACTAAATATGGAAATCCTCTTGTAAAGGTTACAATAGTTCCTCGAGGAAAAGCTTTAGGGGCTGCATGGTATATGCCTGAAGAAAGACAAATAACCCATACTCAAGTTCTTTTAGATCAAATCTGTGGGCTACTCGGTGGTCGTGCTGCTGAAGAATTATTTTTAGGACATATCTCAACTGGTGCTGCAAATGATTTAGAAAGAGTTACAAAAATTGCTTATGCAATGGTTGTATATTATGGAATGAGTCCCAAACTTCCAAATCTAAACTTTATTGACAATACTGGGGAGTACTCTTTCCAAAAACCTTATAGCAATGAAACTGCTAAAATTATTGATCAAGAAATGCAAAATATAATTTCAAATCAATATGAAAGAGCTAAAAATATATTATTGCAATATTCTGAAGAACATAAAAGTCTATCTGAATTACTTTTATTAAAAGAAGTAATTTTTACTGAAGATGTTGAAAACATTTTTGGAAAAAGAGAATGGACTTCAAGAGCGGACGAATTAGCTATAGAACAAAATGTTGAGTTAGAAAAAAGAATAGCCAACGAGACTAAAAATAATATAAATTCTAAGTTTTAATAATGACTCTAAAATTAAAATCTCTTGCTTTAAGGAGTATTTCGGGGATCATATATATTTCTCTAATTATTGGAGTTTTATTACTCAAAAATGCAATTCCTTTTTTTATCCTATTTTCTTTCGTTAGTATTTTTTTATTTATTGAATTTAATAATTTAACGAAAATCAATAGACTTAATCCCTTTCGGGTATTTCTAGATACCCTATTTGGCCTTTGGCTCTTATTTATAGTCTTTCTATATTCCTTTTATTCTACTAAATTTAAACTTATTTTTATTGTTCCTTATCTCATCTATATTATATATAGTATAAGTCGACCAATATTTTTAGATCTTGGATCTACAATAAAAATAATAGGAAATACAATCTTTTCACATATATATGTATTACTTCCAATTATCATCTCTATTCTAACAAGCAATTCAAATCATCAATTTAATGGAAATTTTATTCTTTTAGTTTTTATTATTCTATGGGTCAATGATACAGGTGCTTATCTTATTGGATCTTCTTTTGGGAAACACAGATTATATTCGAAACTCTCTCCAAAAAAAAGTGTAGAAGGCTTATTAGCTGGAATTTTTTTCTCTATTTTGACAATTGTATTAATTAATAATATTTTTCCGAATATAGAATGGGGAATATCCTTTAACTTGATATCTTCAATTATATTTTCAATTATAATTTCTATATTTGCTACCTTAGGAGATTTATTTGAATCAGCTTTAAAAAGAGAGGCTCTTGTTAAAGACTCTGGAAAAATAATTCCTGGACATGGTGGTTTTTTAGATCGATTTGATAGTTTTCTATTTGCAATGCCCATTGCTGGATTATTCTATTTAATTCATACATATATCATATAGAAATTATATGCATAATTCTATAATTATAATACCCACTTACAATGAACGTGAGAATATTGCATCAATAATAAAAGCTATATTTTCTTTAAATCAAAACTTAGATATTGTAATTGTTGATGATAATTCACCTGACCAAACTGCACTTATTGTAAAAAATCTACAAAAAGAATATCCTTCAAATCTATTTTTAATAGAAAGACCTGGAAAACTAGGACTCGGAACAGCGTATATTCAAGGATTTAAATGGGCTTTAAAACATAACTATTCTTACATCTGTGAAATGGATTGTGACTTTAGCCATCCTATTGAAAAACTTCCCGAACTTTTTTCTATTCTTTATTTAAATCAGGCTGATGTAGCTATTGGTTCTAGATATATAAAGGGTGGAAAAATTAAAGATTGGCCTATGGGACGTATTTTAATGAGTTATTGTGCCTCTTTATATGTACGATGTATAACTTGGATGAACATTAAGGATACGACTGCTGGATTTGTTTGTTATAAAAAAGATGTACTTGAGAACATAAATCTTGACAAAATACACTTTAAAGGATATGCTTTTCAAATTGAGATGAAATATGTCTCACACTGTTTAAATTTTAGACTTAAAGAAATACCCATTACCTTTGAAAATAGAAAAAAAGGGACATCAAAAATGAATAGTTCTATTTTTGGAGAAGCTTTTTTAGGAGTTCTTAAGTTAAGATTCTGGCATATATTTCACAATTATCCTTCTAAATAAATGTAAATAAAAGAGCTATTCCTAAAATAAAAAGGATTTCCCCTCTCATTTTTACATTTATTTAATATAAAAAGAATTATATTTGCTTCAAATATTAATAATTATATATTTTAACGAATTATGGAAAAAATTGATTGGAAGTCTTTAGGTTTTGGATACTTAAAGACAGATTACAATGTACGTTGCTATTATCGTAATGGGAAATGGGGAGAACTTGAAGTTTCTTCTGAAGAAACTTTAAATATTCATATGGCTTCTTCTTGCTTGCACTATGGACAGCAATCTTTTGAAGGTCTAAAAGCTTTTAAAGGAAAAGATGGAAAAGTGAGATTATTTAGACTTGATGAAAATGCTAAAAGAATGATTCGTTCTGCAGAAGGCATTGTAATGCAACCTGTCCCTCAAGAAATTTTTGAGGAAGCTTGTATCAAAGCTGTTAAATTAAATGAACGTTTTATTCCTCCCTATGAAAGTGGAGCTTCTCTTTATATTAGACCCCTTCTTTTAGGAATTGGAGCTCAAGTTGGAGTAAAACCTGCACCTGAATATGTTTTTGTTGTATTTGTAACTCCTGTTGGTCCCTATTTCAAAGAAGGATTTAAACCAACTCCTATGGCAATAATGAGAGGTTTTGATCGTGCTGCTCCTTTAGGAACTGGAACTATAAAAGTTGGTGGAAACTATGCTGCAGGAATGATTCCAACTGTACTTGCTCACGAAAAAGGATATTCTGCATGTCTATTTCTTGATGCAAAAGAAAAAAAATATATAGATGAATGTGGTCCAGCTAATTTCTTTGGAATAAAAAACAATACTTATATAACTCCTGCATCCTCTTCAATTCTACCTTCTATTACAAATATGAGCTTAATGCAAATAGCTCAAGATCTTGGGATGAAAGTTGAAAGACGTCAAGTCCCTGAAGAAGAACTTAGTACTTTTGAAGAAGCTGGAGCTTGTGGTACTGCTGCCGTCATCAGTCCGATACTTAGAATTGACGATCTTGATGAAAATAAAAGTTATACTATTTCTAAAAATGGGAAGCCTGGAGAAATCTGCGAAAAACTTTATAACACTCTACGTGCTATTCAGTATGGAGACTCTCCCGATCCCCATAATTGGATAACTATTATAGACTAAGAATATGAAAAGTGTCTCTAGAATCTAGAGACACTTTTTTGGCATAATTCTTGCATAATTTAGTAAAAAGTATATTACAAAACTATGTTCAAGAATAAAATTAAGGAAAAAACATCCTTCCATCAAGATATCCATATGGGAATTGGAGAAGAATTTCATCAAGAAGATGAATCTTCAAAAATAAATGAACCATCACCTACTCCACCCCATAAATCCATACTATCTAAAACAAAAAAAGACTCTTTTATTCTTAATAAGTTTGGAGTTGACCTAACAAAAAAAGCCAAGAACAAACAACTAGACCCAGTAATTGGAAGAGATAAAGAAATAGATAGGATTATCCAAATTTTATGTAGAAGAAAAAAAAACAATCCTATACTAAT